>Ga0209475_10000549_pt1 | contig 72039 bp, 68 predicted proteins | sample tdDd471_FD_187128 | JGI IMG/M metagenome (GOLD analysis project Ga0209475, IMG submission 187128) | Marine sediment microbial communities from the Atlantic coast under amendment with organic carbon and nitrate - tdDd47.1 (SPAdes)... | ecosystem: Environmental > Aquatic > Marine > Coastal >... | reverse complement strand
ACGCGGAGAGAGCCGGCGCGCTTGAGCTACGCGAAGGCTCCGCGCGCCGACTTGTCCGGCCATCGGATACCGTGTTATCAACTCAGGGACTCACCCCATAGGTGGATCGGATACGGGGGAAAGGTCAGGGCGACCGCGCAGCTCTTCTATCTGCCGGGATACCTAAAAACCAACACCCCCGTGGCGGAACCACGGGGGCGGAGGTAACGATGGTTGCGGGGGTAGGATTTGAACCTACGACCTTCAGGTTATGAGTTTGTTTATATCAAGATATCAGAAATTGTCTGATGATGGATCATCTAACTATGGTACTGTTTTATATTGATTTTATAGGCGTACAACGCTACCTCTTGTTATCACGGATTGGAGGCGAACGCCTTCCGAAAAATTCCGAATGAATTCCGAAATGGTGATCCATGCCGCACCTTACGAAACGAACCGTCGACGCCCTGCCCATCAAGGTTAAAGAATACTTCGTCTGGGACGACCAACTGAAGGGGTTCGGCGTTCGTGTCTATCCGAACGGCGGCAAGCGCTACATCGCCCAGACCACCCGGCACGGTAAGACCACGCGGGTGCAGGTCGGCAGGCACGGCACCCTCCCCTTCGATGAGGCGCGCAAACGTGCGGGGAAGGTCATCACGGACATTGACGACGGCAAGAACCCGAACGAGGAGAAGAAATTCGAACGCCGTTCGCCGACCGTCAAGCAGTTGGCTGAACGCTTCCTGGACGAATATGTCCCCTCCCATTGCAAGGCGCGCACCCAGGTGGAATACAAGCACGCGATCAACACCTACATCCTCCCGGCAATGGCGTCCATCAAGGTGCTCAAGCTCAGCCGCGACGATGTTTCGGACCTGCATCACGTCATGCGTGAAACACCGTATCAGGCTAACCGAACCCTCGGCGTGCTGTCCAAGATGCTCAACCAGGCCGAAGCTTGGGGGTACCGTCCCGACCGTACCAACCCCTGCTACCACATCAAGAAATATAAGGAACAAAAGCGGGAGCGTTTCCTCACCCCGGAGGAACTGATCTGTCTGCGCAAGGTCCTGGACGAGGAAGAGGAAACGGCTCCCTCGGCCGCGGCGGCGTTCCGGCTGTTGATTTTCACTGGCGCGCGCCTGTCCGAAATCCAGACCCTGAAATGGAGCTACATCCAGGTTGATCGCATTTTCCTGCCGGACTCGAAAACCGGAGCCAAGGTTCTGCATCTCGGCAAAGGCGCTTTGAAAGTTCTAGGCTCGATCAAGCGGATCGAAGGAAACCCTTACGTTATCACCGGCAAGGAAGAAGCCGCATATCTGACCGACCTACAAAAGCCCTGGCGGCGCGTGCGCAAACAGGCCACCGTCCTATACTGGCGAGACTATGGCGGCGAGAAGTTGAGCGCCTTGGTGCAGGAACTTCAGGACAAGTTCGGCTTTATGCCGTCCTGGGAGGATTGCAACAGGGCTGCCAAAGAAGCAGAACTGGAACTGCCAACCGGACTGGCCGATGTGCGCATCCACGACTTGCGCCACACCTTCGCGTCCGGCGCCGTCATGATGGGCGAAAGCCTACCGATGATCGGCAAGCTGCTGGGGCATACCCAGCCCCAGACCACCGCCCGCTATGCTCACCTGGCCGACGATCCGTTGCGGTCCGCCGTGCAACGGATTGACGCCATGTTGGAGGAGGCGATGATGGGTAGCGGATGATCAGCTCCCAAGCATTGATAAGCAAGTCGGAGAACAACCGCGTCAGAAAGCGCATGCCGCATGGTGGGGTGACCGCCCTACCTTATCTTTCGTGGTCATGTCGTTCTCCTGTAGAAGGTTGGATTGTTTGCGGTGAACAAATCCTAGCCCACTTCAGGAGCGGCATGGCCGCACCGGGCCCTATCGCGATAAGGCCCGGTGTGGCGCTAACTGTCAGGTAAATACGATCCCAGCTCACGATGATGTTGTCGCATCTATTACCAAAGCCCTCCGACCGAACGAAACATTTGCCATCGCGGATCTAAATCTGGCGTGTGGCTGGCGCCGGCGCTTGCTCTTCCTCCCATTCCTCCTGGTATTGGTCCGCCCCTTTGCGGTCTCTTTAAAATTGGCGAAGCGGAATCCGTGGAAATCGATGGTGAAATGATTTCGCGCCATCAAGTTATGCCTTGCTCCTACAGTCACTAGAGGAGCTAAGCTTCTTGTAGGTCAGATGGAAGGGACAAACTGGCAGCATAAATACGGGGAAACTAGCGCATCCTCGGTCGCACCAAGTGACAACCGCTGAATGAAGTTGTTTCAAGGAAACGGGTTTATCTGCGTCAATGTGTTTTGAGGATAAATGATTGAATCTATGCCGTCGCAGTTCGATCCGCGGCGTTGCTAAAAGGAGAAAGACCATGGTTATCAAGAAAACGTTTCTGATCGCTGGGATGGCGACAGCCCTCAGCATTGGCGCTGCGGCCCTGGCATATGCGCACGGCCCCGGTACGACCGGCACCTATCAACCTTACGGTTGGGATCAGTGCTGGTATGGGGGAGGCATGATGGGGCAAGGTCATATGGGGCAAGGCCAGATGGGGCAAGGCCAGATGCCCATGATGGGGCAAGGCATGATGGGCCGGGGCATGGGTTCCGGCATGATGCAACCTCTCCAGAAAGACCTTTCCGTTGAGGATGCGAGACATATGTTGGAGCATCGGTTTACCGGAAACAGCAACCCCAACGTTAAGGTCGGCAAAGTGGAAGAGAAAGACGACGACACCATCGTTGGCGAAATCGTCACAAAGGATGGTTCCCTTGTCCAGTCTCTGGAAGTGGACCGCCACACAGGTATGATGCGCCCCGCGCAGTAAGGAAAGCTCTTATGAAGCTATCAATTTCCTATCTTGCCATACCGCTGAGTATCGCAACGCCAGCCGCAGCCTTCGCACAACAACCCTATAGCCCCTTTTGTGGCGATCACATGTGGGGCGGAGATTGGCAAGGTTGGTTCTTTGGCCCGATCTCAATGATCGTGTTTATCGCTTTGGCAATTGTTGTTGTGATGTTCCTGGTGCGCTGGCTCGGTGCGCCGGCGCAGAGAAGTGCTCTACACAGTCCTTCCGACATCACGCCTCTGGATATCCTCAATGCACGGTTTGCCAAAGGTGAGATCGATAAGGAGGAGTTTGAAGAGCGACGGCGTATGCTTGATTAATGGACGGTCACACACCGAAGACGCACGCTTAATGGCACGCGTTTAAGGCTTACATATTTAAGGGCCGTCTAGTGGTACTAGGCGGCCCTTGGTGGAAGTTCAGTTTATCTGTTCCATTTTTGTGCAGGTATTTATCTAGGTATTTTCTGGCGACGTATGATTCGTATGCAGGCATTTATTGTGATCAGCCAGAACTTCGATTACGCGGCATTCGGACACCCGCCCTCCTCGGCATTCTTTGACCATCCGTTGAAGTTCGCCCTTCATTGCTTGAAGGCGCTCGATGCGGCTCTCGACTTCTTTAAGCTGCACCTGCGCAATGTCCGTCGCCGCTTCGCAGGTTTGATCGGGATGGCTCACAAGACTCAGAAGCGATCGGATCGCGTCGAGCGAAAAACCAAGTTGCCTGCTATGTCGGATAAACGCCAGTTGTTCGACATGCTTGGTGTCGTACAACCGCCGGTTTCCTGCCGAACGAGGTGGTTCTGGCATCAGACCGATCTGCTCGTAATAGCGGATTGTCTGGACCTTGCAGTTGGTTTGGCTCGACAGCCAACCGATGGTGAAATCATTTTTCGACATCAAGATATACCTTGCATCTACAGTTACTGTAGATGTTAGGAGTACCACAAGGAGTGCAGCGCATCAATGAAGGCGACGCGTCCCCGGGTCATCAACAGACACGACGATGATCGAATATTAATCAGCAACGCCAGAGGTAAATAGATGACGTCAGTCCATGATCTTAAAGAAACTCAATCTTGTAAGGGGCATGAAGGCCCTATTCAGGATTCCGAGTCGGCCTGCTGCGGTGGAGAGGGTGTGCTCACTGCCGGGATCACAGAAGCTGCGCAAGATTTATCATCTAACCGATACCGTTATGTTTTCAAGGTGCAAGGTCTCGACTGCGCCGAGGAAGTGGCGGCCTTGCGCCGCGGGGTGGGCCCGCTCGTGGGTGGCGAAGATCAACTCGCCTTCGATGTCCTGAACGGCCGCATGATGGTGCTCAAAGACGCCGAGTGGGTGTCCGCCGACGCGGTTCGCGAAGCCGTGCGGAAAACCGGCATGACCGCAGTGGAATGGCGCGCGGACGACGAGGACAGCAAACGGGCAAGCGAGAAACACCAGCGCGTGCAGACTTGGTTCACGGCGCTCAGCGGCCTCTCGGTGCTCACCGGATTGGCCTTGCATGTCTGGTTTTCTGGCAGTTTCACGGAAGCGCTAAGGCTCTTCGCCGGTCACGATGGTCAGGCGATGCCCCTACCCGAGACGGCCGCCTATGCGCTGGCCATCGGTTTCGGCGCCCGCTATGTGGTCGTGAAGGCTTGGTATGCAGCCCGAGCGTTGCGGCCGGACATGAACTTGCTGATGGTGATTGCGGTCACTGGCGCGGCCGGAATCGGCGAATGGTTCGAGGCGGCGACCGTCAGTTTTCTGTTCGCCCTGTCGCTGTTGTTGGAGAGTTGGAGCGTGGGCAGGGCGAGGCGCGCCATCGCCCAACTTCTCGACTTGGCGCCATTAACCGTGCACTTGAAGCTTGACTCCGGTGAAGAGAAAGAAATCTTGGCCGCCGAGGCACCCGTTGGGTCGCGGTTCATCATCAAACCGGGAGAAAAAGTCGCCCTCGACGGACGTGTCGCGTCTGGCGTGAGCGCCGTCAACCAAGCCCCCATCACCGGGGAAAGCGTTCCCGTCACGAAGGAGCCGGGATCGGAGGTTTTCGCCGGCACGATCAATGGCGATGGCGCCATCGAAGTCATCAGCACCAAGGCCGCTCAGGATACTACGCTTGCGCGCATTATCCGCCTGATTGAAGAAGCCCATGGCCGCCGTGCGCATGCTGAGCAATGGGTGGAGAAGTTTGCCCGAATATACACACCTGCAGTCATCGTTTTGGCGATTGCGGTCTTCGTGTTGCCGCCGATCCTGTTGGGCGGCGCATGGGATGATTGGTTCTATCGCGCGCTCGTGCTGTTGGTGATCGCCTGCCCCTGTGCCCTCGTGATTTCGACGCCTGTCAGCATCGTTTCCGCCCTGGCGGCATCCGCGCGCCAAGGTGTGCTCATCAAGGGCAGCACCTACATCGAACAACCCGCACACCTCAAGGCCATCGCTTTTGACAAGACCGGAACACTGACGCAGGGTCAACCGGCCGTGGTCGCTGTGGTTCCGCTTAACGGGCACACTGAACAAGAACTGTTAGAGCGTGCAGCTGCGCTGGAGGCGCGCAGTGCGCACCCGCTGGGACAAGCGATTATCGAATACGCTGAACAAATTGGCGTGATGCCCAATCCCGCCGAGAACGTCCAAGCGCTCCCAGGGAAAGGGGTTACCGGCCAGATCCGGGGAGACGAGTTCTGGCTCGGCTCGCACCGCTACCTTCTTGAGCGCGGCCAGGAGACACCGGAAATCCGCGCGCAAACCGAGAAGATGGAGCGCGACGGGCGAACGGTGGTGGTCATCGGCACGCAGACCCACGTCTGCGGCCTGATCGCCGTCGCCGACACGGTGCGCCCCGCCGCCCGTCAAGTGGTTGCTGATTTACGCCGAGGTGGCATCGAGCATGTCATTATGTTGACCGGGGATAACCAAACAACCGCCGAGGCGATCGCACGCGAAGTAGGGATTGACGAGGTGCATGCCGAGTTGTTGCCCGAGGACAAGGTCGCCGCCGTCGAGAAACTGGTTTCGAAATACGGCACGGTCGCCATGGTCGGTGACGGCGTAAACGACGCCCCGGCGATGGCGCGGGCAAGCTTCGGCATCGCCATGGGCGCTATGGGCAGCGATGCGGCCATCGAGACAGCGGACATCGCGCTAATGACGGATGACTTGACGAAGCTGCCGTGGCTCATCGGCCATTCCAGGCGCACCCTCGCCATCATCCGCGAGAACATCGTTTTCTCGCTCGGCGTCAAGGCGGTCTTTGTCGTCCTCACCTTTGCTGGCTTCGCAACCCTGTGGGGCGCCATCGCCGCTGACGTCGGCGCGTCGCTCCTGGTCGTAGTAAATGCGCTTCGCCTCTTGCAGCCACGACTAACGCCATCTCGCGGACTATCGGCGGATGAGAGAGGCTTAGGGGCGAGCGCCCATGGCCATTGAACAACAAAAAGGAACGGGGAGCGCCTGGCAAATGCTATTCCTCACGTGGCTCATCGCACTCTTATCGAGTCTCAGTGCGTTATTCATCGGCGAGGTGTTGGGACAGGTGCCTTGTCTGCTCTGCTGGTATCAGCGTATTGCCATGTTCCCACTCGCCCTCATCCTCGGCATCGCATGCCTAGTGGATGATCGCGCGGTCTGGAGGTACGCCTTGCCGCTCGCAGGAATAGGTAGCGCGATCGCGCTCTGGCACAGCTTGCTCTATTTCGGTGTAATCCCCGAGGCGATCAAGCCATGCGGCCAAGGCCCGTCCTGCAGCAGTGCTGACATGACCATTCTGGGGGGCATGCCATTGCCCCTTCTATCGCTGGGCGCCTTCGCCGCCATTTCTCTCCTACTATTCATCATCAGACGCAAGGAAATCGCATGAACAGACGCACTCTTGTCCTCGGTGTTGCCGCCGTTGCCGTCGCCGGTTTTGGCGGCGCAACGTATTTCGTCACTGGAAACACGAAGTCGGAGGCCGTGGCCGCCGTGGCCGAGGACACTCCACTCATTCGCCCCTATTCTCCGATATTCGGCCCCGCAGACGCTCCCGTTACAATTGTCGAGTTCTTCGACCCGGCATGCGAGGCGTGCCGCGCGTTCCACCCGATCGTGAAGCAGATCATGGAGGCGTTCCCCGGCAAGGTGCGCGTGGTGCTGCGATATGCCGCTTTCCATCCTCCATCCGCAAAGGCGATCACGATTCTTGAAACGGCAAGACTGCAGAATCTCTTCGAGCCCGTTCTCGAAGCGCTCTTCGCAGCGCAACCACGTTGGGCGCCACATGGCCGAGACCCGGCCAGCGCATGGGATGTGGCGGCGAAGGCGGGCCTCAACGTAGGGCGCGCCCGTGACGACGCGAAGACGCCGGACATCGTTGCCGTTCTTAACCAGGACGCGGCGGACGTCACCACCGTCGGGGTGAGCCAGACACCGACATTTTTCGTAAACGGAAAACCACTGACCGACTTCGGCGCGCAACAACTCTTCGACTTGGTCGAGAGCGAGGTGGAGGCGACCCGTGACATCCCAAGAGATTAGAGCAGAGGTCTCGCTATCTTGTGTGTCGAGCATCTCCAAGCATGGAACAGGGAGGCGATATGGACAATGAACGAAGAACGCTCTTGGGCCTAGTGATCGTCGTTGTCTTAGCTGGAGCGGTCATTGCCGCCGCCTTGGTCATGAATGCGTTGATTGGGCAATAGAGAAGGAATGATTCATTTGACTGCCATTACACGTTTCGTTTGGGTCGCACTCGCAGCAGTGGTGATTATCACGGCTACATTGGGCTCGGCGTGGGCGCAAACGGCATCCCCCTGGGCCGAAGCCGACAAGACGGCTGTCCGCCTGATCTCCGCCACCAACGCGGTCGGCGATGCCGGGCAAATCAAGCTTGGCCTGCATTTTCGGATGAAAGATGGCTGGAAGGTCTACTGGCGCTCCGCCGGGGACGCGGGTTATCCGCCGACGCTGGACTGGTCAGCCTCCGAAAACATCGACAACGTGACAATATCCTGGCCCGCGCCCGAACGGTTTCAGATTCTTGGATTCAACACACTCGGCTACCGAGACGAAGTTGTCCTACCGCTTGACGTGCGATTAAAACACTCAGATACGCCAACCGTCGTCAGGGTTAATGTCGACTACCTGACATGCAAGGACATTTGCATCCCGATCGAGGAAAACCTGGAGATCACCCTGCCATCGGGGCCGGCGTCTCCCAGCCCGGAAGGACATCTGATCAGCAGGTTTGCCGCCAAGGTTCCGGGAAGCGGTGACGGCGTCGGGCTCATGCTTGAAAATGTGAAGGTGTTCGGACCAGTCCCTTCGAATCCGGACGAAGCGGTATTGCGGGTCGTGATCGCATCCACCGATGCCCTGAACAAGCCTGACATCTTCGTCGAAGACCCGGGGGGACTGGTGTTTTCCAAGCCGTCTGTCCGCATTGAACCCGGCGGCAAAAAGGCTGTGCTTGACGTCCCGGTGTCGGGTTTGAAGTTCACGAAAGCAAAACTGACGAGTACTGATCTGACCCTGACTTTTGTCGATAAATCTCTGGCGGCGGAATTTCGTGCCACGCCGGTCGACGACGGGGCCGACCTGCCGTCGAGCATTGCCCGTGTTCTTGAAAGAGAAGAAAAAACTTCCCTTTGGACGGTGATCGGGTTGGCCCTGTTGGGGGGCATGATCCTCAATCTGATGCCCTGCGTGTTGCCGGTTTTGTCCATCAAGTTACTCGGCGCCGTCGGGCACGGCGGTCGGGACAGCGCGCCGGTAAGGCTCAGCTTCGTCGCCTCCGCGGCGGGTATTCTGGCTTCCTTCCTCGTATTGGCATCCGCGTTGATCGGCCTCAAGGCGGCGGGGGCCACCGTTGGCTGGGGGATCCAGTTCCAATCGTCCTGGTTCCTAATCGCTATGACGATCCTGGTGACGCTGTTCGCCTGCAATCTTTGGGGATTTTTCGAGGTCCACCTTTCTGGCTGGGTGATGGACAGAACCGAAAACCTGGCACCTAAGAGATCAGGCCTCACAGGAAACTTCCTGACAGGAGCATTCGCGACCCTTCTCGCCACGCCTTGTTCGGCGCCCTTCCTCGGGACCGCCGTCGGTTTCGCCCTGGTCCGCGGGCCAGTGGAGATAGTCGTTATTTTCTCCGCCCTCGGCATCGGTCTGGCCACGCCATATCTGGCGGTCGCCGCGTTTCCGCGCCTCGTTACCAAACTGCCCAAGCCCGGCCGTTGGATGTTCATCCTGAGGCGTGTACTCGGTTTCGCGTTGGCCGCAACGGGCGTCTGGCTTTTGAGCGTGCTCGCCGCCGAGGCCGGTTGGGAAACCGCCACGCTGGTAAGCGGGATCACGTTGACCATCGGCATACTCCTTTACGTGTTGTCGCGCGGTACGCCCAAACCCAGATTCGCCCTGACGAGTGTCTTTATCCTTGCTGTCCTGGCTATTCTGACGCCACAGATATCGACCCAGGCCCGCCCACAAGCCGCAACCGTCGAGAACGTGACGGCTCTTGATGGCATCTGGCGCCCGTTCGACGAGAAAGCCATACCGACGCTCGTCGCCCAGGGCAAAACGGTCTTTGTGGACGTGACGGCGGAGTGGTGCATCACCTGCAAGGCAAACAAGCGACTGGTCCTATCTGATCCATCGATTGTCGAGCGTCTGAAGGAAGAGAATATCATCGCCATGCAGGCGGACTGGACACTCCCCGACGACCGGATATCCAACTATCTGGCCCGTTTTGGGCGTTACGGCATCCCCTTCAACGTGGCCTACGGCCCCGGTGCGCCGAGGGGCGTGACGCTCCCGGAGATTCTATCGATGAGCCGCGTATTGACCGCATTGGATGAAGCTCAAAAGAGATAGGGGAACATCCGCCGTCGGGTCCGTTCGAGGGCGAACAACTCAATCAACCCGGTAACTTTCAATCTGGAGCAATGAAATGACAAAACATAAACGTTCACAAAAAACGCGGTGGGCCAGGCCGCTTCTGGCATCCGTGGCATTTTCCGCTGTCGTCGCCGGGACGTTATTTCCGGGGTCGGCGTACGCGGCGGAGTTCACCGTCTACAAGTCGCCCTCGTGTGGTTGTTGCTCGAAATGGGTCGATCATCTGCAAGCAAATGGTCATACCGTTGCGGCCCAAAACATCGAAAATGTCGACATGATCAAGAAGATGGTTGGGGTTCCAGAACGCTTGCAATCCTGCCACACGGCGATGGTCGATGGATACGTTATCGAAGGACACGTTCCGGCCCAGGACATCGAACGGTTGCTCGCCGAACGTCCAAAAGCAAAGGGGCTCGCAGCTCCCGGCATGCCAACTGGTGCGCCCGGCATGGAGGGTGGCGCACCGGACAGGTACAACGTGATGCTGTTTAAGGCGGATGGATCGGCGGATGTCTACGCGCGATACTGATGCGTGTTTTTTCCACGATGATGACGGCACGAGAATTGCGCGCATTCAGCGGGTCTTGTGCCCCAGGAGGATTGAAGAAATGAACGTGAGGAGTAATAAGCCATGAAATGCCCCGTTTGCGAGATGGACCTAGTCATGTCGGAACGGCAGGGAATCGAGATCGATTACTGCCCTAAGTGCCGGGGCGTTTGGCTTGACCGGGGAGAGCTTGATAAGATTATTGAACGCAGTAGCGCAATAGAACTGCAACGCGTTGTGCCAACTGGCGATCAGTCCGTTTCGTCGAACCCCGGTTACCGTGGCAAGCATGGCTACGGAAAACACGGATATGGCAAGTCTCGACGCAAGTCCATGTTTCAAGAGATTTTCGACATTTTCGATTAAGGGTGTGGCAACGGTGGAGCCATCCTCTTGCCGAGCGACAACACGAGATTCAGGGATTTATCGGTGCCTAACTATGCCGATGAACAGACAGATTGGAGAACAAAACACATGATTACGAGAAGCGCGTTATTTGTTGTTGGTGTGCTCTTCGCAGCGGCATCCCCCATACTGCAAGCCCGCGCCGAGGAACCGACCCGCATCGGCGACATGCGAATCGAGACCGCCTGGGCCCGTTCCTCCATTGGTGCGACGAGCCCCGGTGCGGCCTACCTGACCATCGTGAACGAGGGCGTGAAGGCGGACCGGTTAGTCGCTGTCGAGACGCCTGTCGCGGCCAAAGCCGAGATACACGAAACGGTCAACGAAGGCGGCGTTATGAAGATGCAGCCCGCAAGCCGGATCGAGATTCCATCAGGCGGTCGTGTCGAACTCAAACCCGGCGGCTTGCACGTCATGATGATGGGCTTGCGGGAGCCATTGAAGAGGGGCACTACTTTAGTGCTCAACCTCACGTTCGAAAAGAACGGCAGCGGAAGCCTGGATGTTCCTATCGCGGGCCCAGGAGCGACAAGACCTCCCCAATAATTTCATGTTTTAGGGTGGCCAAACGGCAAGGGATGAAACAGCAAAAGCTGATTCTTCATGCGGACGTCTAACTGACACCAACTGCGCCAAGCGGGTTCCTTATAGTTAGTACCAGCCAGGAGCGCTTTGAAAGCGTGCGATCAAAAAGCTATGACCAATACTCACATACGTTTCTCCAAAATCCCGCGTTTCGGGCTTGGACTTCTCGCAAGCGCCCTCGTTCTGGTGCTAGATCAAGCCTCAAAGTCGTTCATGAAAGGGCTCCTGGCGGACCCGCTGGATTTTATCCCCGTCACGCCCTTTTTCAGTCTTGTATTAGGGTTCAACCGTGGGATCAGTTTTGGCCTCTTGGGAGACCTCGGCTCCTGGGGACCGGTCGTTTTATCTTCCCTTGCTGTGGTGATTGTTGGCTTCCTCCTGCTCTGGCTTTGGAAAGCCGAGGACATTTGGGATGAAGCGGCGATTGCGTTGATTATCGGTGGCGCTTTGGGAAACCTCTTGGACCGGCTCAACGCTGGCGCCGTGACGGATTTCCTTGATTTCTACATAGGCTCCTATCACTGGCCGGCGTTCAATCTGGCCGACACCGGGATCGCCATTGGTGCCGGCATCCTTATTGTTCGATCATTTCATCCTATCAAGAAATCGAAAGAAGCCGATGCTGATGAAGAAAACAAATGAGCTGTTGTGACTCTGGTGACGTTGCAGAAATATTTCGATGTTGTAGGCCGACCTGAAAAGCATCGGCCTTACCAATGCCTAAATTGAGAACAGATAAGCCTTAATGAACACACATGACAAACGTGGCTCACACTTTCCCATTAGGACGGTATTTTGTGCCGTTGTTATGGCCATCTTTTCATTCCCTGCATATTCTGGGTCTTATTCGGATGTAGTACACCAAATGGATACTGATTTTTTTAGCTTATCACTTGGGCATGATTTTGAACCGACGTCCCATGGCTACAAGAAAATTAAGGATATTGTGGCGGCACCAGGCATGCGTATGTCAGCTTATATGAAATTCTATGAAACATCTGAGACCGCTATCGGCACAGTAGGCATCACAATATATCAGGGCCGTATTTTAGGCCGTTCCCAATTGCTTTTTATGGCCGACAAAACGGCCTGCATGGATTCATCCGCCCTCCTCATCGAGGACTACATCAAAAAGGGCCTTGGAAACTGGGAAAAAGAACGGCGCACGGACGACCAAGCCGCACATTGGAAAAGTAAGAAGGACGGTTTCTATATATCTGTTACCTGCCGGATGAGTGAAGGCACTTGGATGCTCGACCATCAACAAGGTATGATGCTTGATCGCTAAGAACTCGGTGCCGGTGAGAGGGCGTGGTGTCGACATCAGCGTACTGAATTATTTGCAGGCGTGTTTAGTCCCGGAGTTTAATGATGCATTCTGTTCCCTGGAATGGACGGAATCATTGTGGGACAAGTTCTACATGGCAGCGCCACAACGACAGAGGCGATACGTCGAGCAATACAAGATAGTCAAGAGAGTCTGAGGATTCTTGCCAAGTGGCACGGGATCAACCCGAAGACAGTCGCTAAGCGGAAGAAGCTCGGCTCAGTTTCTGACCAGCCGACCGGACCGAAAGAGGCTAAGTCGACGGTCTTGTCGGTTTCGTGCTGTTGTGGCCGACACTGTTCTTCCTGGAAGGCGGCGATGGGCCGGAAGCGCAGGAATACGGACGCCTCAAGGGCGAGAAAGAGGCCATTGAATCGGTCGCCATCCATAGCAAGTGCGGCATTGCCTTCAAGCCGCTCGAAGAGGTCGCACCGTCGAAGCCGACATCGGCGGAAAACAAAGGTTGAACTTCGTTAACTCTCCTTATGGTAGTTATTCAAAAAACAACCACAAGAAGGGAATTAACGTAATGACTAAACCTTTGCCAGCATCCCTCCAGGCGTGGAAATTCCTCCGGAGAAACCCGAATTACCAAGCCGAGTGGCGCTCCCGTTCCACCAAAACCCGCCGTGCGTCCGAAGATTACGGCTTCCCGGTTCTTCGACAAACGCAGCAAGACCTCAGGGCCGCGCATTGGGGCCTCCTCGCTTATGAGGACCCCAACGCCGACGTCGAGCACGCCGCGCCGTTCTGGGCCATTGGGCCGACGCTCGACGCCGAAATCGCCGAAGATGATGGCGTTCCCCTGCTCCCGGCGCTCCGGCAATCCGGCGCACGGGTGGCGGGATTGAGACTTCACGGCGGCGGCTTGGTTTTGATGGTCACGATGGAAGGGGCGGCAATGCAATTGCGCTTTTCCGATGAACGCCTCCCCGGTTCATCGTTCGGCGTCGTCCTGCGCATTCCCCTTGGTCTGCGCTTGCCCGTTCTGCTGTCGTGCACCCACGATCTATGGACCGTCGTGGCCGGTGAACAGTTTAAAAAAGTCGAGGCCGCGGCTCGACGGACCTGGGTGAATTGCTTCTCGCCCTTGACGGCGTGACCGCCGGGAAATCCCACCGCGACATCGCCGTCGACCTTTTCGGCGCAGAGGCCGTTCAGGCCCAATGGGACGCCGGCAGTTGGGTCCGAAGCCGGGTCCGTCGCCGCATCCGAAAAGCGCTCTACCTCATGAACGGCGGCTATCGGGAACTTCTGGAAACGGACAAATAGCCACGTCCATCCGACACGGTCGTTTTCGCGCACGGCGTTTTCGACCGTTCCCGCGCGCCGCCCTCATCGCTTGAATTGCCCCAACGCACATGGAGGAGCAAGCGATGAGCCAGAATGACACCGAACACAACGCGCCCCGATACCTGAGCACCAAGCAGGCCGCCCGGTATGTGGGCCTGAGCCCCTGCACCTTGAACCGCATGCGGGTCACCGGCGAAGGGCCCAGATACGCCAAGGCCGGGCGGCGGGTGGTTTACGACCGCGCCGATCTCGACGCCTGGATCGCCGAACGCAAGCGCAGCTTCACCGGCGAAACCAGGGCGTAATGCGCCGCGTCTCGCCGTCGGAACGGCGACAACTGGATCTGTTCTCGTGTATCCCCGAACCGTCCGGCATCCGCGACTACCAGGACCTGATGGCGTTTCCGTTCTTCTCGCTGGCCAAGGGGCGGCGCATCAAGCCTTTGCTCTATGACCGCGACGGCGTGACCATCTGCGTCGAGGCCGTCGCCGAATACGGCATGGCGACCATCTGGGACGCCGACGTGCTGATCTGGGCGGCCAGCCAGATCATGGATGCCCGCAATAGGGGCGCGCCGACCTCGCGTCTCATCCGCTTCATGCCGCACCAATTCCTACGTTTCGCGGGCCGCCCCACGGGCAAGCTGGGGTATGAGCGGTTCCGCGCCGCGCTCGACCGCCTGCAATCGACCACCGTACAAACCAACCTGCGCGCCGAGGTCCCGGCCTCGGACGCACCAAGCGGACGGCAGCGCAAAGCGAGACGCCTGCACCGCTTCAGTTGGATCAACGAATGGAGCGAGCTGACGGTCGGCGGCGCGACCAGGGGCATGGAGATCATCCTGCCCGATTGGTTCTATCAGGGCATCGTCAACGAACGTCTGGTGCTCGCGATCGACCCCGCCTACTTCACCCTTACCGGCGGGATCGAACGCTGGCTCTATCGCCTCGCCCGCAAACACGGCGGCCGCAGCAAGAAAGGCTGGGGTTTTACCTTCAAAACGCTGTACGAGAAAAGCGGCAGCCTGGCGCGCTATTCCGACTTTGCGCTCGATCTGCGCCGCATCGTGCAAAAGCAAAGCATACCGGGATACGTCCTTACCCTTACGCGGGATCGGCGGGATCGGGAGTGCCTTCATGTAACGCGCATCACGATGCTGTAAACCAACGGCAGTGATGGGGGGCAGACTTTTGTTGCCCCCGCGTGACAAAATTAACCCAATCGGATAGTCCCCGCTACCATCGGTAGTTTGAATTCTCCAAATCCCCGAATTCGGAGTTCCCTGTATTGCTGCCAAACGGTATATATGCGAGGCTGCTTTGAACAAATTTTTAGAGAATAAGATAATGACCGGTAATTCCAGTAAAGAGACGAAAGGTGCATGGATCGTCCATCATTCCCGCAAAATCGCGATGGACCTTGCGGCTCCAGCCGAATACTCCGTCATGGACGAAGCCGGAAAAGCTGCAGAACTCCTAATGCGCTTAGGTGCTTCGGCTGAAGACAATCTTTCGAAACTAGAAGTTGATGCGATCGCTAAGTCAGCGAACCTCAACGTCCGTACAGAATTGCCTCATTACTTGGACCTGTTGAAGAGTCGTAGACTCATCGACATATCTGCAGAAGAAGTCCAGGTCCTCGGAGTCACAACGAGAGGGGTTCTTGGGCACGCTGCGGATATTTTTGAAGATGCTTCGCCAGATAACCGAGAAAGGGCCGCAATTGAGATTGGTGAGTTAACCTCGGAATCGCCACTCCTTTTTTCGGAAGTACAGGAATACGTTGGCGATACGTATAAAATGAAATCCAGAGATGCAGCCGACTTCCTTAATCGCGCAGGAGAGATCGGTTTTATCGATGTCGAAGGTGATGATCCGTCGAACTTGCTCTTGTTCAACGGTAACCTGTTCAAGCGTGATAGCATTAAAAAGTCGGCGACAGTTCTTTCGTCATTGGATTCCACAGAACAATCCAGACTTTCCGAAGTCAATGCAATGCTAAAGGCGTCGGGGTGCGTACTGGCGTCATACTGTGAAACCCAACTCGGCACTCCTCTGTTTGAAAAACTGAAGGCGGCGGGCGTTCTTGAGATCAACACCGTTTCTAATGAAAATGGCGAGCACGCGTTTGTTACCTTGCCGGGAGCGTTTCATAAGTTTGTGAACCCTCTGGTCGACGACAGTTTCGACTTGGCGAAGGCCTTAGTTTCCGCATTGTCATACGGCATTCACCTGCGACCCTCATCGCAGGGGAGGATTGTCAGCGTTGACTGGATTTTAGGCGCACTTATTGACGGGCGCACAATCGGTCCCGCAACTGCAATTGGCGCTGATTATCGAGTGCTGGAAAGGAACCGCGTCGTCAAATTGATTCCGGCCCAAGGCAGCATGTATAGCATGAGGCTCTTGAAGCGTGAAATCGGGCAACTTGCTTTAGAGGTTCTCAAACGTGGGGACGCAAATGCCGAAACCATCAACGTGCCGCCGAGCGCTCCGATGTCTGGTTATATAGGTCCTGAAAGGACAAGAGAGACGCTGCGTAAGCGGCAGTCGCAACCAAGCAAGCAACATACTCACGATATTCTGAGCGCACTGCGTGGTGGAAGGGGCCTCTAATGAATGCGAAGAGCGGTCAAAAGGGGTACAAGCTCGAAGAGCTGCTCAGGGCGTATTTTATTCGTGCAGGCGTCTACGCAGTTAGGGGCGTGCCGTTACGGCTTGATGGAGACGATTTAACTGACGTTGACATTTGGCTGTATGAGCGCCCGACGGGGTCATCGCGGCGGCGTCAGATTGTCGATGCCAAATCCAAAACTAAACCAAAAGCTATTGAGCGTTTATTTTGGACAAAAGGGCTTTATGAACTTCTTATGGTTGATGGGGCATATATTGCAACCACCGACACCAGACCTTTGCTGAAAGAGATGTCTCGTCGACTTGGCCTTTCCGTTCTTGACGGAACCGATATAAAGAGGATGGCCGATAGTGAGAAAGTTATTTTTCCAAATAGAATTTCCGAAGAAGACCTCCAAGAGAAAATCAAAGGGCTGGATACGGCTCGGCGAAACAAGGAAGTACAAAACGATTATGCTGACCTAAAAGCTGCACTTATTGACAATTTCGGAGGCGGCACTGTCAACCGAGGGCTAGAACATGTTGCTGGCTTTGCTGGCGGTTTGGTATCATCTCACCCGAATTCATCGGGTGCGGAAATTTTTCTGCGACTACTTTATTTCGCGGCTTCGATATCGGCGATCGCCATGGACTTCGCGCTTACAAAGGTCTCATTTAAATCACAGGATGAGCGACGCAAAACCATCCAAAACGTAATTCGGTACGGCGAAGAGGATGAGGCGCGAGGCCTTGAAAAAGTCAGAGTCGCAACGGCCCTCATTGAAAAGTACGCAACAAACGGGCGCACAGTAGCGCAATCTGTTGCACAAGCAATTAGAAGTGACTACGCCAAAGTTCCAGCCGAAATTATCACGGATCACGTCATGAAGCATTTAAAGGCTGACGGCCTATTTAAACTGGCCGGTGCCTTGGAGTTTCGTGCTTTCAGCAAGGATCCTCTTGGATTTGATGACCTGCCAGCAGAAGAAAAATCATTCTTAGGTGTCTTGCTCGACTTTTCTGGAGTTGATCGCACAAGTGCGGCAGAAAGCTGGATATCATCAACGGCCGCAAAAGATGCATCCAAAGAACTCTCCGAAGGAGTAACGGAAAATATTGGGCCATTGTTTGATATGTCGAAGCCTGAAAAGCTCACTCAGTAGCATCATCGCACAGAACGAACATGTCGGGCCTACCTCTTTTGGGAATTAGTGGAAGTCCGTTGTTGAAAAGCCGCAAAGGGGTGCCGAGGCGCAAGAGGAACACCCACAAACTGTCGTTTGCAGACTCCGCATTGAATTCGCTGACCAATGGCTCGGCAAATGTTTTCCTGATATCCTGCCGCCATGGATACGGAAACAGAAAAGCAAAACGTCGCAAAGCTGGCCAAAGTCATGGCCTTGATGTGCGTGCGCAACACAAAGCTGGAGGATATACATGCCGGGCTTTCCCCCATCAGTGAGACCGGCGACTACTCCGACGTTTTCGTCCATGACGCCCAGAGACGGAAAATACCTTGGACCGACGTATCCCATATCGACGACGAAGAAATGAAGGCGTTGATGAAGGAAGTCGTCAACCGCCTCTATACCTTTCTCCTGCACATCGACGATCCGGGTTTCCAAACTTGGATGGCGCGTTGGGCGTCCGTGTCCAACAAGTGGGACGAGCCGGAATTGGAACCGTCGTTCCTCGCGGCGCTGCCCGACTCGGATGATCGCTGATCGATCCCCTCTCCGCCCCTTATCCACACGTCTGTGGACAACTCCACGCACGCCGACTTATAACCCTGTGCAAAACCCGTTTTTGCGTTCGTACTATCGGGCGCACGGGAGTCGTACCATCGGGCGCAGATGTTCGTACCATCAGGCGCAACATTGCCGATAACGCCTTGTTTTCGCGCCTCGAACTTGGCCCTTAAAACTGAATCAAACTTATAAAAACTTTCTGCTGTTGGGGCGTCCGATTTTCACCTGGGCAGCCCTCCAGTCGGACGGCGCGGCGTAAAAAAAATTCGCCGTAGCTGGAATTGTCTGGGCTGATTTGGCGATATTTCAAGATGCCTGAAGTTGCATTAAGTTGTTGTTTTTATTGATTTTTTTAGTTTGACAGGGCGCATATTCTCGCCTTTCCTTGGCTCCCACAATCGCCCAAGGAAGGGGAGAGCGAACATGCTCACGTCTCGTATTTTTTGTCTGCAAGGGGGGCTTCGCCTCTCGCCCGAGTTTCAAGCGCGCGCCACCCGGTTCGCCCTCATCGCCGGGGTCGGTCTTCTCGCCGTCCTAGCCGTTGCGTCGAGCGCCCACGCGGGCACCGGCGGCACCGAATTCGCCAGCGTCAACAACCGCATCACCGACATGGTCGAGGGCGGCGGCGGCAAGTTGGCCGCCGGGCTCGGGCTGGTCGCGGCGCTGGCGGCCTCAGTCATTCGCTTCAACATCTGGGCGGTGATCGGTGCGTTCGGCGTCGGCGCCATCGCCGGGTACGGGCTGCCCATCGTCACCTCGTCCATCTCCGCGTTGATCTGAGAGGACCTGAGAAGATGGAAGCCTACATGATTCCCAAACGCCTGGACGAGCCGGAACGCTGGATGTTCTGGACGGTCGACGAGGCCCTGGTCATGCTCGGCCCGACGATCAGCGGCATGCTGGCCGGTTATCTGTTGATCGGCGCAGGTCTAGGGATCGGCGGGTTTCTGTTGTTGCGCCGGATAAAAGGCAACGGCCAAGCCAACCTCGGCCTTTACGCGCTCTATTGGTTCTTCCCCAACGTGTTCCGTTTCAAGGCGACGCCGCCGTCCTGCGTGCGGAGGTATGTCTGATGGACTTGGCCGGCCACAACGCGCACCTGCACAGCATGACCGTCTGGCGCAACCTGTTGCTCGCCGGACTGGGCTTGAGCCTTTCGGTCAACGTACTGCTGGGGTTGGCCGTGCTGGCCAAGCGCGAAACCGTGGTCATGGTGCCGTCGCCCGCCGGGCGGGTCTACACGACCGGCGAGCGCGTCAACACCGCTTATCTGGAGGATATGGCCCGCGACGTCGCGCTGACGTTTCTCAACGTCCACCCCGGCACCACGGATTACGTGCAGGACGCCATCCTGAAGATCGCGCATCCCGCCTTTTACGGCCAGTTCAAGCGCGCCTTCGATACCTGGCTCAGCGACATCAAAGCCCGCAAGCTCGCCACCGCGTTCTACCCCACCACCGTCACCGCCGACACGCGCGCGCTCACGGTGCGCATCACCGGCGTGCTCAAAAGCTTCATCGGGGAATCCCAGGTCGATAGCGAACTCGTCGCCTACCGGATCGGCTTCGTGAACGCCGCCGGGCGCCTCACCTTAACCCAGTTCGAGGAGGAAAAACCCCATGAGTAACCAAGCCCGCCTCGCAATTCTCTCGGCAACCGTCGCCGGACTCGTCGCCATGGCCACCCCCGCGCACGCCCTGCAACTCAAACAAGGCGTGGACGGAGCGCAAGTCACGGCCACCGTTTCGGCGGGCGAGATCAGCCGCATCGCGCTCACCCAGGACCGCATCCGCATGGTCAACGGTGACGCGCAAGTCGACATCACCCACGACGAGGTCTCCGGCGACATCTACATCAAGCCCACCGTGGCGCCGCTCAGCAAACCGCTCAATCTGTTCATCGCGACGGAGAAGGGCTTCACCTATCAGCTTCTATTGCTGCCCGAGAACGTGCCGTCGGAACAGATCCTGATCCGCAACGCCGACGCGCTCGCGGGCAACGTAGAGGCCCTGGCGTGGGAAGCGCAAACACCGATCCACGTCACGGTTATCGAGGTCATGAAGGCCACCGCCGGGATCATCTCGCCGCCCGCAGGTTACGTGAGAAAACCCATCCAAGGCGAGGCCGAGCGCCAGGGCGCTTTGTCGATCCTCAAGACCTTCGAAGTCACCGGCACGGCGTTGCAGGGCGTGGCCTTGCAGGTCCGCAACACCGGAGCGGACGCGGTGACGCTCACCGAGCGCGATCTGTTCGTCCCCGGCCAGGCCGCCGTCTGGCTTCCGGCCCGCACCATCGGCGCGGATGAGACCGTCACGGCCTACGTGGTCCGGCACCGTATGGGAGGCGCACAATGAAGACGCGCGCCAACGAACTCTTACAACGCGCCACCAACCGGCAAAAGGCCGCGTTGGGGATCAGCGCCGCCATCGTCGGCGCGGGGGTCTTGTGGTTCCTCTCGGACGGCTCGACGCCCTCCGCGCCGATCCAAAATGCGGACGGAGAAACCACCCGGATCGTCGCCGACCTGACGCGCGGCGCGCGGGCGGAACGGTCCTGGCTGGACATATCGGAAGAACGCATGGCCGCCATGGAGGGTCGCCTCAAGCGCCTGGAAGCGGAACGCCGGAAACTGGAACAGGACAATGCGGAACTCTCCCAGCAAAACGGCGACATGGCCGATAACGCCAATCGCGCCATCGACGCCCAGGCGCAGGAGATCGAACGGCTGCGCGGACAGATCGAGGCGGTGCAAAAAAACCAAGAAGGACAAGCGTCATCCGAAACGGAAGCCGCCCCGGAAGTAGAGACCCGCCTTCCCGCCGCCGCGCCCCGCAATCCCTTCGAGCAGGTCCGCAACGATTTAGCCCCGCAAATCCGCCGCCGCACGGACTTGGGCTCGCCCACAGCAACCGGCATGACGGACAACAGGGGCGCGTCTTCGAGCACCCTGATCCATTTCAACCTGGGCACCCGCGAAGGCGGCTCCAAACCGCTCGATCGCTACGTGCCCGCCGGGGCCTACGCGCCGGCGGAAGTGATCGGCGGCGTCGATGCGGCGGTCGGCGTGAACGCCCAGGCCGATCCCCGCCCGGTGCTGTTCCGCATCACCGGTCCGGCGGTGACGGCGGCGCTCGGCGGGGCCAAGCAAACCGCCGATCTAAGTGGCTGCACAGTCACCGGTGCGGCGTTTGGCGATTTGTCCTCGGAGAAGGTTTACGTGCGACTGCAAACCATGACCTGCGCGCGCCGCCCCGGCGAGGTGTTCGAGACAGCCGTCCAAGGCTACATGGCCGGCGCGGGCAAGGCCGGGGTGCGTGGTCAGGTGGTCAGCCGCGAAGGCGCGCTGGTCGCCCAATCCTTCCTGGCCGGTGCCATCGGCGGCATCGGCGGCGCGACCGCCCAATCCCTGCAACCGGACACGCTCACCACAACAACCGGCGTCACCACCCCCGCGCAACCGCTTCAGGACATCGTCAAAGGCGGCCTCGGTCAGGGTTTGGATGCCGCCGGTTCCAAGGTCTCCGACTACCTGGTCAAACGCGCCGAACAGTACCAGCCGGTGATCGTCATGCAGGCCGGAACCAAGGTCGAACTGGTGTTCATCGCGGGCGTCACCCTGACCCCCGACGCCGCCATCGCGCCTAAGTCCGCACAAACGAAAGGAACGAACGGATGAGGATGTTTGGTCAGTTCTTCGCGGGCTCTGCCCGCACCCGCCAAAGGTCTTGGACCTTTGGAAACCGGATGTTCTATTCCCTCGTGGTGTTATCGACGATGGGAGTACCGGCTTTCGCCGATGATCTAAGTGATGTGCGCGCTGCGCTGGAAACCGCCCTGCCCAATACGGAAATCACTTCCGTTCGGGAAAGCGTCCTGCCGGGCCTCTACGAACTGGTCACCGGCAACAACCTCCTCTACGTGGAAAAGAGCGGGCGCTACGCCCTTATCGGAACGCTTTACGACCTCAAGCGCCACGAAGACCTGACGGCCAAGCGCCGCGACGAGCTTGATCTCACCCTGCAAGCGGACAAGCCCGTCGATGCGCCGCTGGCATCCATTCCCTGGGACCAGCTGCCCAAAGGTGTGGCCATCGTCGAGAACGCGGGCGCGCCTTACAAGATCGCCGTCTTCGCCGAAGTAAACTGCCCCTACTGCCGCCGCCTCGCGGAGACCCTCAAGGGTCTGCCCGAGGTCGAAACGCACACTTACCTGATGACCCTGTGGGAGCGCTCCACCGCGCCGACCAAGGCGGTGCTGTGTGCGGCGGATAAGGCGGCGGCGCTGCACCAAGCCTTTGAGGACACCCTGAACACGCCGTCCTCCGCCCCCTGCGACACGGATGCGCTGGAACGCACCAACGCCTTCGCCGCCGAACACGGGATCGCCGGAACGCCGTTCCTGGTGCGTGCCGACGGCGTCACCGCCGCCGGACTGAAAAGCCCCAACGCCCTGCTCGCCTGGCTGAAGGAGGCCGCCCAATGACGCGCTTTGCTCCGATCTTGCTTATCCTCTCGCTTGCTGGTTGCGCGGCGGGCAACCCCAACGTCAGCGGCCAATGGGACTGCCCGGCCCAGCAAGGCCTCGCTTGCGCCACCATCGGCGAAGCCGACGCCCGCGCGGACACCGCCATTCACGTCACGCCCCTTGCCCCTCCCTCCCCTGGGGCCGCCGTTCCCGGCAGGGACGCTTCCGCCCTCCCCGAAGCGCTCCCCGTCGGGACGGTCGGTGGCGTGCCGGAAACGCGGGTGCGAGACACCGAAGTGCTGGCCAAGGTCTGGTTCTATCCCTTCGTCGATGGCGGCGGGCACTACCACGAGGGTGGGTTCGTCCATGTGGTCATGCGCCCGGCGGATTGGCGGATCGCGCCAGAGCATCTGTTCCCCGCCATCCCGGAACGCACAACCGAGGACGACAAGAGCGGAACGGAAACGCCATGACCCTGCTCGACGCCCTCAACCGCAAGATCAGCATGCTTTTTACCGATGAGAGGTTCCTGGAGCCCCACGGCCCGCCGCCGGTGGATGAGCCCATCGTCGGTCTGTTGCCCTACCGGGCCTTCGACGAACAAAGCGGCTTGTTCGTCAACCGCGCGTCATGCGGCTTCATGCTGGAGGTCGCGCCGCTCACGGGTGCGACCGAACAGACCATCAGCCTGTTGACGGCGGCGTTCTCCGACAACATGCCGGACCGCTCGTCGTTGCAGATCATGTGCTGGGCCTCGCCCCATATGGGCGGCATTCTGGATGATTGGCGCGCCGCGCGCGACGGTGCGCCCGAGGTCTACCGCATGCTGGCCGAGAAACGCACCGGCTACTTCGAAGGCGGCGGCTGGACCTCGCCGCTGCCGGGCACGGCGCATCTGCTGCGCAACTTCCGCATCTTCGTCTGCGGCTCCATGCCGGGGTCCCTGGAGAAGAACCGTGGCACGTTGTCGGCGGCCCGGCGCAACCTGCTCACCGCCATGAGCGGTCTCGGCACGCCCGCCAAGGCCTTGGGGCCGGAAGATTTCCTTGCCATCGTCGATGAGTGGCTGTTCCCCTTGAAGGAGGATCGGCGCGAGCCCATGGAGTGGCGCGGCCTCGACCCCTTGCACCAGCAATTCTCCCAAGGCGAAAACTCCATCTCTGTCCATCCCTGGCGGCTGGTGTTTTCCGGCACTCACGACGTGCGCTGCCTTTCGGTGCAGAACTGGCCCGAGGTGTGGGCCCAGTGGCAGGGCGGCAATCTGATCGGCTCGCCCTACTCGGACTTCCAGCGCGTCCCCTGCCCGTTCCTGGCGACCTTATCGTTCACCGTCGGCACCGACACCTCCGACAGCACGCGCGCCAACCTCAAGGCGGCGCGGTCCACCCAACAGGCCGACACCGACCTCGCCCGCTTCCTGCCCATGATCCGCGAACAGGCGCGCGAATGGCAGTACATCTCGCAAAAGGTCCGCGAGGGCCACAAGCTCGCGCGCTGTTTCTATCAGATCATCACCTACGCGCCCTTGCGCACCGGCGACGAGGCCGAACAAGCCGTGCGCAGCCTCTATAAGGCCAACGGCTGGCGCTTGAGCCGGGACCGCTACGTGCAGCTCCAATCGTTCCTGAACGCCATGCCGTTTTTCCCCGCCGAGGGCATGACCGCCGAACTGGCGCGCCTCGGCCGCACCAAGACCCTGGTCACCTGGACCTGCGCTAATCTGGCTCCCTTGCAAGGCGAATGGAAGGGCATGAACTCGCCGTGCATGCTCCTGATCGGACGGCGTGGCCAGCCGTTTTACTGGGATCCTTTCGCCAACCAGGAAGGCAACTACAACGTCGCGGTGATCGGCAAGTCCGGTTCGGGCAAGTCGGTGTTCATGCAGGAGCTGGTGGCGTCGGTCGCAGGCGCGGGCGGTCAGGTCATCGTCATCGACGACGGCTATTCCTTCATGAACTCGTGCCTGTTACAGGGCGGGGATTTCGTGGAGTTTTCCGGCGAGCGGGAGATTTGCCTCAACCCGTTTTCCATCGTCGACGCTCAGGCCTTCGAAAACGATCCCGAATACCGCGAAGGCGCGCTTTCGATGATCTGCGGCCTGGTCCAGCAGATGTGCCGCACCAAGTCCGAGACCGACGACTATGAGAACTCGCACATCGAACGCGCCGTCGCCGAAGTGTGGCGTGACAAGGGTACGGGCGGCGAGATCAACGACGTCGGCCTCGCCCTGGAAGCGGGCAAGGACAAGCGCATCCACGATCTCGCCCACATGCTGCGCCCGTGCATGCGCGGCGGCATTTACGAGCGCTATTGGAACGGTAAATGCACGCTCAAGATCGGCAGCCACCTGACCGTCTTCGAGCTGTCCGGCATCAAGACCCGCAAAGACCTCCAGGGCCTGGTCATGATGATGATGATGTTCCTGGCATCCGACGCCATGTATCACGGCGACCGGCAACGCCGGGGCGCCATCGTCATCGACGAGGCCTGGGACCTGCTGCACGGCCCGGCGTCGAAAATCTTCATCGAAGGTCTGGCCCGGCGCGCGCGCAAGTACAACGGCGCGTTGATCACCGGCACCCAGACGGTCAACGACTACTACAAGAACGACGCCGCACTGGCGTCTTACGAGAACACCGACTGGATCTGCTTCCTGGCGCAGAAGGCCGACAGCATCAACTTCCTCAAGAACTCGGGCCGCATCGCCGTCGACGAAGCCATGGAACGGGACATGAAGTCCCTGAAGCGCTCCGGGTCGCAATATTCCGAGGTGATGATCCTCGGCCCCGGCGGCTACGCCATCGGCCGCCTCATGCTCGATCCCTTCTCGGTCAAGCTCTACTCGTCCAAAGCCGAAGACTTCGAGGCCATCCGCCGCCTGCAAGCCGAGGGCATGTCCCTGGCGGAAGCGGTCGAACACTCAGCCGGAGGAACCTGACCATGCCTTTATTGTCCCAGCCACCCTCGCATCCCACTTCATCTTCCACCCTGCGCACCCTGATCCGGGGGTTCCTGATCGCGCTTCTGCTGGTCGGAGCCAACATCGCCGCTATGTTCGTTTGGCGGATGTACGATCCGGCGCCCCGGCTGGTTACCGTCGATCTGAACGGCATCGTGCAAACTTTCATCGCCGAGACCGCCGAGAGCGATCTCTCCGACGAAGACAAGCGCGCCCGCACCCAAACTTTCGCCCGCGAGTTGGACCGCGCCCTGCAAGGCCTCGCCGCGCGACGGCGCATGATCATCTTACCCGCCCCCGCCGTCATCGCCGGCGCGCAGGACATCACCCATGCGGTCGAGAAGGGCCTGAAACCATGACGTCGGACATGGCCTCCAACACGACAATGGGTGAAGCGACAACCGGGCGCGCCCACCGCATCGCCCTTACCGGCATGCTGGTTCTCGTCCTGGCGGCCCTTGGCGTTCACTGGCTGCGCGGGCATGTCCGTCTGGCCTGGAACGAAACCGAAAGCCTTCCGCAATCCGTGTTCCTGGTCCAACTCGGCGTGGCTCCGGACAAGGGCGATTACGTCCTGTTCGATCCGCCTCAAGCGGTAAAGAGCCGGTATCCCTTCGTCAAACGGGTCGCGGGCTTGCCCGGCGACGACATCCGCGTGGAAGGCCGCGCCGTCTGGGTCGATGGACGGCCCGTCGGGGTCGTCAAGACCGTGTCGCGCCGTGGCGAGCCTCTTCATCCCATCGCACCCGGCGTCATTGGGCCGGGATTCATCTTCGTTCACGCCAACCATCGAGACAGTTATGACAGCCGTTATCAAAGCATCGGCCTTGTGCCTGACGCTCGCGTCATTGGCCGCGCCGTTCCCCTGTTCTGAAGCCTTGGCCAAGGATTTGGGCGTGCGCGGACACACATGGGAGATCATCGAGACCGATCTGCTGGCGCACCTCAAAGCCAAGGCTTCGGCCTTCACTGAGAGCGGAGCATTGGCCGCGTGGCAACACGACGCCAAGCGCCGGGTCCGTTCGTATGTGGAGACGCCCCCGCCGGTCGCGGGTGTGACCCCTGCGCTTGAAGACCGCTCGCGCCTGTTCGATCCGAGCATTCGCGTCGCCGAAGACATTCGCGACCACGAAGGCCGCCTCATCGCCAAGGCAGGCACGCTGATCAATCCGTTGGATTACGTGACGCTCTCGAAAGACCTGTTGTTCGTCGACGGGCGGGACGAGGCCCAGGTGGCCTGGGCTCTGGGCATCAAACGCCCCGCCAAGATCGTGCTGGTCGCCGGGTCGGTCGCGGCCCTGATGCGCGAACACAAGCGCGCGCTCTACTTCGATCAAAAGGGCCTGCTCACCCGGCGTTTCCAGATCGCGGCGGTTCCGGCCTCCGTCAGCCAGGACGGGCGGCGTTTGCGCATCCGGGAGTTTCCGCTGAACGAGAAGGGCGAGGAAGTCGGAGGAGACTTGCCGTGAGACACCTCGCCCTCTTTCTTTTTTCCGGCCTGCTCCTGATCGCGGCTCCGCATCCGGGCAAAGCCGGTATCTGCACCGGTAACTTCGTCAATCCCATCACCGACATCTGCTGGGACTGCATCTTCCCCATTTCCATCGGGCCGATCACCGTCTTCGACGAACGCCCCGATCCGCCCAACCCGGACACCCTTCTCTGCGCCTGCCCGACAACGGTTCCGCCGTTCGTGCGCATCGGCATCACCATCGGGTTTTGGGAACCGGCAAGGCTGGTGGACGTGACCAAGCGGCCCTATTGCTTCGTCAATCTGGGCGGGCTGGAACTGGACGCCGGGATCGGCGCCGGGCAAACCAAGGTCTCAAGCGGCGGGGGTGGAACCCACAACGCCAACTGGCATCTGCATTGGTACGTCTATCCGGTCTACGCCCTGTTGGAGCTGTTTACGGACTCGCTTTGCATGACCGAGACCAGCTTCGACATCGCCTACATCACCGAGCTTGACCCTCTGTGGCTGGATGACGAACTGACGTTCCTGCTTAACCCCGAAGCGGTGCTGTTCGCCAACCCCGCCGCCCAAGCGGCTTGCGCAGCGGACTGCGTCGCCGCCTCGGCCCACCTGCCGCTGGACTCGCTCTTTTGGTGCGGTGGTTGCCAGGGGTCCATGTATCCGTTGGGCGGCAACGTCTCGGGCCATGTGGGATCGATCCAGTCGGCGCTGATGGCGACCGAGCGCATGGCCTACAAGCTGGGCCGCGAATTCGTGTTGCTGGGTTCGTCGGGCACCGAAGCGCTGTGTCGCAAGGTGCCACGCCCGGTGCTCAAGAAAACCGAATGGCGCACCCAACAGACCAACCCCGTCGCCGCCACCTCGGGTCCGTTCGCCTGCAACCCCCTGGGCCGCTCGTCCGTCCCCTACGAAGCGGGCAAGGAGATCCCGCTCACCGGCGAGGACTTCGGCTTCCTGATCTGGAGGAAACGCAATTGCTGTGCCGGATGACCCTGCTTTTCTTATTGGCGTTCCTCGTTCCTGCTGTCCCTCAAGACGCCGGGGCCCAGGACATCGACAACGCCTGGATCGAACGCATGCTGGACAACGCGGCGCGCGACGCCGACGCCCTGTTGCGCGAAGGTTGGGGAGATCGCGCCGCCACCGCATTGCCGGTAAGCCCCACCAAGCCCGCCCTGCTCGCCTTCGTGTCGTTCTCGATGCCGGACGACAGTTTGAAGGCCGTCCTGGAACAGACCGCTCGGGCGGGCGGCGTGACCGTGCTGCGCGGCCTGGTCGACAACAGCTTCAAGGAAACGGCCCTTCGTATCGGCAATCTCGCCCGTGAGCACGGCCCCGGTCTTTCCGTAGATCCCCGCCTGTTCACCGAGCACGACGTCACCACCGTCCCGGCTTTCGTTGTCGTCAGCGAAACGGTTCCGGACAAGATCGCGGGCAACATGAGCCTCGCCGCCGCCCTGGAGACCATCGCGCGCGAGGGCGACAACCGCGATCTCGCGCAAACCCTGTTGGACACCTTGCGGAGGGCGCCATGAGAATAACCACCATCCTCGCGGCCCTTCTGTTTGCCTTCGGCGCCATCACGGACGCGAACGCCGATCCCCTGCCCGATCCGTCCGTCGTGCCCGGCTATCAGGGGACCACCCCACCGGAGACCGGATACGCCCACGGGCAGATGTACGGCGACGCGGAGACACGCGCGCTCACCGGCACCGGCACCGACGGCAAGGCCGCGCGCACCGTCACCGACGGCTTCATCGGTCGCCCCGACGTGCCCATCGACGAGCGCGAGACCTGGGCGGACAACGCCAAGACGCCGGAAGACACACCCGGCGACTTCGTATCGATCATGGAAGGGGCTTATAGCGATTGCACCGGCGGGACCGCCACGCCGGGCGCGGCCACGCAAGCCTACACCTATACCTGCACGTCCCCGGCCAGCAAGAGCAAGTACGCCTGCCGCGAGGTGCTGGAGCCGGTCTGCACCAACGTCAGCAAGGCTTGCATGCAGCTCGTCGCCACCCACACCGGCATCATGCCGTTCAGTTTCGACGGCTCGCGCTACATGTACATCGGCAACCGCGGGCGCGATTCCATCCCCGACCACGGTAACCCCACGCGCGAGCACAACTACGTCGCCGAGCTGCAATTCGACGTGAGCCTCAAAGACGTCAGCCGCTTCGTGTTGGAGCGGATGGAATACGAGGACTTCGTCGAAGTCACCTTCAACGGCATTCCCGTGTTCACCGATCTCGACCGGCGGCAATACTCCAAACCCCAAACCTGCGGCGGCTGCCACATCATCAACCGCCCGGTATCGCGGGACCTCAACTTCGACCTGCGCCCGTACTTGAAGGAAGGCCTCAACGTCTTCCGCGTGCGCCTCAACGCCGTGGCGCACGGCAACCTGTGGCTCAAGCTCGATACCGACAGCCGCTGCTGCAAGGCCTGGGACGACCGGTTGAAGGAGACCTGCCGATGAGACGCCTTATGTTCCTGATCGCCTTGTTGTCCATACCGGCGGCGTCGGCCCAAGCCGCACCCGGCGGCTGCGTTCCCGTCTCCACCCTGTGCACGGTAGGCGAAGCCGAACAGGCCATCCAGGGCTTCACCATCAGCCGCGAATGCTGGGAAAAGCGCATCGTCTATTCCTGTCCCGACGCCAAACCGGGCGGCGCTTGCGCGCCCTTGTCGGGCGATCCGAACTGCACGCAAACCGGCGTGGAATGCACGGGCCAGGATTCCGATGGCGTTTGTTTGCAAGAGACCGCCACGTTCCGCTGCGCAGCGGCCAAGAGTGGCAGCGGGATTTCCCTCGAAGACATCGCCGATGGCACGCCGGAACGCGGGGACGCCACCCCGCTTCGTTGCGGCAGCGCGCTCTATTGCCCGGACGGACTTTGCGATGGCTTGGGATCGTCGGAGCCGAACCAGGACTTCGGCAAGGCCGCGTCCTGGATGGGCCTGCTCACCCAGATGGGCAAGGAGAAGGATCCCGACGCCGTCACCTTGTTCAGGGGCGAGGGCCAAACCTGCTCGCGTTGGCCGCTTGGAAGCAAGAACTGCTGTTCGGAAGACGGCTGGCTGCTCGACTGGTTCGGCTGTTCCTCGTCGGAGAAAATTCTCGGTGAACGTCGCGCCGCCAAGCTGGCCCACCATGTGGGCGATTATTGCGCCAACAAGGTGCCGATCCTGGGCTGCGTCACCAAAAAGCAAAGCTACTGCACCTTCCGGTCCCTGTTCGCCCGCGTGCTTCAGGAACAGGCCCGCGCCCAATTGGGCATGGGCTGGGGCAGCGCCGAAGCGCCCGACTGCCGCCCCCTGTCCATTGAGGACATCCAGAGGGTGGATTTCTCGCGCATCGATCTGTCGGAAATTTACGGCGACATGCTGAACGCCGCCCATCCCCCCAGCGGGGCGAGCATGAACGAGAAGGTCAAGCAACGGATCGACAGTTACTACGGGGGGAACCCATGAAACGGGCTTTGACCGCCGTGCTCTTGTTGACCGCATCGCCCGCCAGCGCCGCAGGGGTGATGAGTGAGGACTGCCGGACCCTGGGCTGGCACTTCTATTGCGACCCGGCGAAGACGGAACCGGCGGCGCAACCCGAAACGCCGCCTTCACCCAATACCGTGCCGGAGCCCGCATCCGACCCCCGCGAGCGCATCAAGGCGATCCGCGACAAGATCGATCTCCTCAAGGCCACGGCGATCCTCGATCCCACCGAAGACAACGTCGCCGCCTACATCCGCTTCCAGCGCGAACAACTCGACCGCGCCTCGGTGTTTTCCGATCAATGGCGGCGCACCGTGTGGCAAAACCCCGACCTCGATTACGACCTAGTCCGCCCCACCGGCGCGCTCGCCAAACGCGCCTGGTCGGATGCCCGCAAACAGGACGCCGCCCAGGTCCTCGCCGCGTTGCCGGAACGCTACGGCGTCTTCTACTTCTTCAAAGATAACTGCCCGCCATGCCGCGCCATGGAAACGGCGCTCAAGCCCTTCACCGAAACCCACGGTCTGCACACCATGGCGGTGTCCCTCGACGGCGGCTCCTCTCCCGCCTTCCCGAACGCCGTCACGGATACCGGCCAAGCCGCGCGCCTCGGCGTCACCGGCGAACACCTACCCGCCCTGGCGCTGTTCGACACCGCCCGCAACACCGTGATCCCCATCGGCTTCGGCGCTCTGGCGGCCGACGAGTTGGAGCGGCGCATCTACGTCTTGACCCAAGTGGAGGTCGGCCATGACTACTGATCCCAACACCCCGCCCACACAAACACCGACCCCGGACGAACTGGACCGCGATCCCACGGTGTCCTTCTGGCTCAAACGCAACTGGCGCATGGCCTGTGAACGCGATCCCTTCGACGCCACCCGCGACGCCGCCGTCCTGCACGAGTTCTGCCGGGTGAGACTGGAGCGGATTTTGGCGAAGGGGGTGGGTGATGAATAGGTTATTGCGGGCTCTGCCCGCACCCGCCAAAGGTCTAGGACCTTTGGGAACCATGACCTTTGCGCTGTGCCTTTTGGCGACACCGGTGCAAGCCAGCGAGCAAATCGGGTTGATCTTCGTCTATCGGAGCGACTGCGCGGCGAGCCGCGCGTTTTCTTCCTCGCTTAAGGCCGTCACCGATCAATACCGCATGGTAGTCTTGCCCGTGTCCCTGGACGACCGACGCTTCTCCGAGTGGCCCGGAACCATTCAAGACCATGGCCAAGCCCAAGCGCTGGGCATCGAGCGCGTCCCCTTCCTCGCGATCTTCGACCAAACCACCGGCGCGTTAGCGCCCATCACATCACGCTATCTGCCGCCTGCACACCTGGAGCAGCGCATAGCCCAAACCCTGGAGGTCCTCCATGAAAAGTAAATGGGATCAAAGGGGCCGAGCCCCTTTGCGGGTATGGGCAGCGCCCATATTAATTCTCACTCTGACAGCCCCTGCGCGCGCGGACGTGGCCGGGGCCATGACGGAGTTTTGGGACGGCATTGGGGTGTCCAACGCTACCGGTCCTTCGGCCTATATGGGGCAAACGGCGGGGTACTACACCGGCGGCAATCTGTTCATGCGCACGCCGTCGCGCAACACCACGATCGCCACGGTCAACCTGCCGTCCTACCGGGCCGGGTGCGGCGGCATCGATCTGTTCGCGGGCGGGTTTTCGTTCATCAATTCCGACGAACTGGTGGCCTTGATGAAATCCATCGGCAACAACGCGGTGGCCTATTCCTTCAAGCTGGCCTTGGAGACCATCTCACCCATGATCGCCGAGCAGATCGGCACGTTGCAAGATTGGATCCAGCGCATCAACCAGTTCAACATGAACTCTTGCGAGGCCGCCAAGGGCGTCGTCGGCGGGCTATGGCCGCGAAGCGAGACCGCCAGCCGGGTGATCTGCGAGGACCTGGGCAACTCCAGCGGCATCTTCACCGACCGCGCGGCGGCGCGCCACGGCTGCGGTTCGCAAGGGCGGCGACAAAGCACGCTCGGCAATGCCTCCGGGGCCATGCGCGATCAATTGCCGCTCGACATCAACATCGCCTGGGAGGCCGCGAAGAAAAATCCACTGTTCGCGGGCGACCGCGACCTTTCGGAGTTGATCATGACCTTGGCCGGGACCGTGGTGGTGCGCGCACCCGCCAACGACGACGACGCGCCCAAGTTCCAATACTACGGACAAAAGGCCGGAACCGACCAACTGCTCGCCGTCTTGTTGGGCGGTGGCGCCGCCACGATCAACCGCTGCGTCGACGCGGACAAGTGCCTCAGCGTCAATGCGGCGGCCAACCTGACCGTGCCCGCCGCCGGGGCGTTCACCGAACGGGTCCGAACCGTGCTGGAAAGCATCCAAGACAAGATCGATACGGACGGCGCCTTGACCGTGGACGAACAGGCTTTGCTCAACGCCACCACCATCCCCGTCTACAAGATCGTCAACGTCATGAGCGCCTATCAGGGCGGCCTTTCGTCGTTGTCGCTGCCGCAGTACGCGGACCTGATCGCGCTCGACATCCTCTATCGCTTCGCGGGCGATCTTCTCGACGAGGCGGAAAAGGGCGGCGCGGGCCTGGCGCTCGCCGACGATCAAATCCTGAAAGATTGGCGGGACGGCCTGCAAACGGCCAAGCGCGCGCTGCGTGAAAAGATGGCCGGGGTGTCGGACAACTTCACCAAGGCCGTCAACATCGTGGACTCGGTGCGCGTGCTGGAACAGCACCTGATCGGCAACATGTCGGCGCACATGCGCGGCAACATCAGCTGGATCAACGGGAGCGAGTGAGGCGCGATGTATGAGGTCTTTACCCAAGGGGGCGGCGCTTATCTGGTCGACATCTTCAACGCCGTGGCGGCGCTGTCCGGAGGCAACGCCTTCGCTAACCTGATCCGGGTGACGGTGGCGTTCTCGCTGTTGTGGCTGATGTTCCAGACCGCGTTTGGCGGATCGTGGATGGCCAACGTCAAATGGTACGCCGCGTTCCTCGCCATCTACCTCGCCCTGTTCACACCCCGGGTGGACGTGCATGTGACCGACCGCCTCACCCCGGCGCTGCCCGCCGCCACCATAGCCAACGTGCCCTACGGGCTGGCCGCCTTCGCCTCCATGACCAGCGACATCGGCGACGGCCTGACGCGATTGAGCGAGGCCACCTTCAGCCTGCCCACCGATCTGCGCTACCAGGAAACCGGCATGCTGTTCGGCGCGCGGCTGATGAAAGAGGCCACCAAGTGGCAGATCACCGACAGCCGCTATGCGGGCAACATGACCCGCTTTGTCCAACAATGCGTCTTCTACGGCATCCTGTTGGGTCAGATTGATCTCGACACCTTGAAGACCTCGGACGATCTGTGGGCCACCATCGAGGCCACGGCGGGCTCGCCCTTGCGGCACTTCGAATACCGGAGCGTGCTGGGCGCCGGTGGCGGGGAGCAACGCGACATCGTCTCTTGCGAAACCGGCATCGGGTTGTTGCGCAGCCAGTGGCCGCAAGAGCTGGACCGGGCTGGGTCGATCTTCGGCGCACGGTTGTTTCCCGGCGTGCCCGCCGCCACCGCGCGTGCGGAACTGTTGTCGCGCCTGCCCATCGCCCACGAATACCTGATCGGCGCGTCCAGGGACGCGGGCGCGATCATGCAGCAACAGATGTTAATCAACGCCTTCGACGCGGCGGCCAAGGGTTGGGCGCAGGAGCTGGGCAACTCGGCGGCTCTGGAAGGCTATATGCGGGCGCGCGCCGATCTACAAACCGAGGCGGTCTACACCACCACCGGCCTGCAAGCGGAAAAGTGGGTGCCGATCCTGAAAATCGTGTTCGAGGCGCTGTACTACGGGGCCTTCCCCATCGCGCTCATCATGATGCTCACCCCCATCGGCCTCACGGTCATGCGGGGCTACTTCTCGGGCTTCGTCTGGCTGCAAAGCTGGGGGCCGCTTTACGCCATCTTGCATCGGATCATGATGGGCGAGGTGGCGGACAAGGCGACGTCGATCGTCGGCGCGACGCCGGGCGGTGTAGACGGCATCGCCATGGTCACGCAACTGGGCGTGCGCATCATCGTCCAGGACACCTCGGCCATGGCGGGCTACCTCTCCATGTCGGTGCCGTTTTTGGGTCTGGGCCTGATGTTCGGGGCCAACCGCTTTGCCCACCTCGCCACCTCCATGCTCGCCCCCACCCAGCGCGCGGCGGGCACGGCGGCGGAAGAAGGGACGTCGGGAAACATCAATCTCGCCAACACCAGCCTGGACAATCACAGCTTCCATACCCTGCGGGGCAACAGCCAACAGACCAACGCGCTCATCGATTCAGGGCTCGTCAGCCGCCGCATGGACGACGGGGCCATGAACACCCGCGCGCCTGGATTTGGTGGGGGGTTCGGGGGGGGAGTTGGTGGGGGATTTGCGGGCGGAGGCTCCGAGAGCGTGTTCAAGGACCGGGCGTTCTCCGATCCGGGCTTCAACGTGGCGTGGGGATCGCGTGTCGCACAGGGCTTGCAAGAACGTATGTCCGAGGCCCGCTCCCATGCCGTCAGTGAGGCGGAACGCGCTTCCGAAAACCTGGGCGCATCGTTGGGACAATCCATGACGTTTTCCAACGCGCTGCAAAACTCGTCCGGGTTCTCGCAAGGCCAGGGCTTGGAACAACGCCACACGGTTACGGAAGCCGCCTCCAAAATCCAGCAAGCCGCCGAGCGCCTGAGCGAAACGTCGGGATGGAGTCAGGCCCAATCCCTGAACGTGCTGGGCCGCGCCGCTGTCGATCTGGGCACGCCGCTCAAGGGCATCATCGGCTCCGGCGTCAACCTCACCGGCAGTGGCGAATGGCGGGCCGAAGGGGTGTCGCGGGAGAACTGGGACAAGGCCAAAACCATCGCCGAGGAATACGGCGTGCGCGAGAGCTTCGACAAACTCCACGCCGCCTCCCAAAACCTCAGTTTCAGCGAGGGCCAATCGCGGTTGAACGACCTGCGTGACGCCATGACCGCCAGCCGCAGCGAGGCCCAGTCTTCCGAGCGCAGCGCCAGCGAAAGCCTGAGCGATATGCAGACCTTTGAGCATGCTCTCACCGCATACCGCGAAGACAGCGGCAGCTTCAACGCCAACCTCAATCAGACTGCACTGGAAATCGGCGCGGAACGCCATGGCGGCAACATGGCCGAGGCCTACCGGGCGGCCAAGGCCGATCCGCGTCTGGCCCAGGAATGGGGGAACGAGGCCATCGATCGCTACCTCGACCGCCTGCCCGTCTCCGACGCCACACCCGAACACCTGCAACAGGGGACGTTCGAACGGGGCCAGACCTCGACGCAAAGCCGCTTCGATGCCGATGCAAAAGCCGTGCGTGGCCAAGCGTCTTCGGACGGCATCGACGCCAAACGGCGCGAAGTGCGATCCGGCGCCGAGCGCCTTGGCGGACAGATGGGCAACGGCGCGGCGGCGCTGGGCGGCGAAGTGGATAAGGCCCGCCGCACCACGGGCGAGACGGCTGAAGACCGGGCGACTCAGTCTCTTCCGGAAGGTGCGGGAAAAGCCTTCGTCGAATCTCCCGGTGAAGCCATGGATGAAGCCCGCAAATGGTTCGGTGGTGATGACGACAAGCCACAAACCACCGGAGGCGATCAGCACAGAGGGCGGAGACGGCGCTAATGCTTTTGGCCTTCCCCCAGCTTCCTAGCCATGGATCGTATGATCGCCTCATCACCCATCTCAAGAAGCGGCTCCGTAATCTTGTTTCCAAGCCAGAACCCGCCAAGAAATGTGAGGAACATCGCCCCAATCGCGTAGACGCCGATAAACGGTGTAAGGATAAAAAATTCGACGACGAGCAGCAGGACAAGTCCCACGATCATTCTGTTCATCTTCTTACGCGTTCTGACAACCAATCCAGTCGTGCTCATGGCGACATTCCTTTCTCTCCAAGTCGACTTTCGCCCCTTCTCTCTTCAGCCTCCAGCTTTCGGTTTCCAAAGGCCCGAGGCCTTTGGCGGGTCTGGGCGGAGCCCAGAAGAAAAGCATCCGCAGGACAGTCGTCATGAGGAACAGCTCCTTTATCCGCGGCGGCCAAACGACCCTGCACGAATACCGCATGACCATGCAGGTGGGCAAAACGCTCGTCTGGATCATCTCCGGTGTCGCGGTCTTAGTCATGGGCGTGAAGCTGGCGATCAATCTGTCCTTACATGAAGTCTACCAGTGGTACGTCTGGCATTGGGCGCAATTTTTGTATCTGGCGTCGTTCAAGTACACCCAGGAAATCACCATCTACGACTACGCCTGGGAGCCCTACGTCACCTACACCGGGGCCATTGTCGAACACCCCGGCATGACGGCCACCAAGGACAAGGTGGAGAGCCTGATGTTTTCGGGCGCGGGGCTGGGTTTGGTCCTCGGCGTCATCGTGGCCGTGGTTCTGGCCGCGCTGTTTTTGTGGCGCGGACACCACCTGAAAAAAGCCAAACACCTGCGCGGCTCCCAATTGCTGGCAGCACCTGAGCTTGTCCGTCGCATCAAGGCCGCCAACGCATCCCGACCAAAGGATAAGTCCTATTCCATCGCCGGCATTCCCTACCCCGTGGGCGCGCCCGCCACCCACACCCTGATCTGCGGCACCACCGGCGCGGGCAAGACCACCGTCATCGCCGAACTGATCGAACAAATCCGCAGGAACGGCGACCGGGCCATCGTCTATGACAAGACCGGCGGCTTCGTGCGCGCCTTCTTCGATCCCGCCCGTGACGTGCTGTGCAACCCGTTCGACGCCCGCGCGCCGCGCTGGAGCGTGTTTTCCGAAGGACGCAAGGCGTCCGACTTCGAGATGATGGCCAAGGCCCTGATCCCCGAACAAAAGGGCATGGTCGATCCCTTCTGGGTGTTGGCCGCGCGCATTCTGTTTTCCAAGATCGCCGAGGGCCTGCGCCGCGAGGACCGAGCAAGCAACGCGCGGCTGGTCTCGCAGCTCTTGAAGATCGATCTCACCGATATGGCGGCGCTGCTCAAGAACACCGCCGCCCAGGCCATCATCGACGAAAAAAGCCCCAAGACGGCGCTGTCGGTGCGCGCGGTGATGACCGCTTACCTCGCCTGCCTGGAACACCTGCCCGACGATAAGGACGCCCAGCCCTTCAGCATCCGTGAGTGGATTGAGGACGATGCGCGCGACGGCTTCATGTTTCTGACGTCGCGCGGCGACATGCACGAAAGCGTCAAGGGTCTGATCACCTGCTGGCTGGAGATCGCCGTCAACACCCTGCTGTCCCTGGAGCAAAGCCGAGAGCGCAAAGTCTGGATCATCCTCGACGAAGTGCCGTCTCTCTACAATATCCCGAGCCTGCACCCCGGCATGGCCGAAAGCCGTCAGTTCGGCGGATGCTTCGTGCTCGGGCTGCAAGTCTGGTCGGCCATGCGCGACATCTACGGGACCAACGGCGCGGAGACGCTTTCAGGTCTGGCGCGCACCCGGGTGGTGCTCTCCACCCCGGACAAGGCCACCGCCGACTGGTGTTCCCAAGCGCTGGGCAACGCCGAGGCCACCGAGTTGCACGAGACGCTGTCTTACGGCGCCCATGAAATGCGCGACGGTGTGTCCCTGGCCGCGCGCAACGAACTGCGGCCCATCGTGCTGCCCACCGAGATCATGGGACTTCCCGATCTCACCGGGTATCTGCGCCTGCCCCAAGGGTTCCCGGTGACGCGCTTCACCGTCAAGGCCAAGGCGCGCAAGGAGACCTCCCGCGCCTTCGTCGAGCGGCCCGAAACGCCGCCATCTCTATCATCGGCCCTCCAGGAACCGGAGCAACGCCTGCAAGCGGAACTGCACCGCGCGGCCAGCGAAGCCGCCCAGCAATCGAATAGAAAAACCCGCAAGGAAAAACCCAAACCGGCGCCAAAGCCCGCCCCGGAACCGGAAAGAGAGACACCACCGCCGCCAACCACGCCTGAAGATGACGAGGAGCTGATCTTCTGATGCTCTCACTTTACGCCATCACCACGCCGCAGGGCATGTCGACCTATTACGATTCCGACGGCTATTACGCCAAGGGCGATCCGGACGCCCAGTCGGCCAGCCAATGGCATGGCAAGGGCGCTGCGGCGGCGAACTTGGAAGGCTTCGTCACGCCGGAAGCCTTCCAACATATCCTCGACGGCAATACCCCGGACGGCCGCCGCCTCGGGCGCATGGTCGACGGCGAATGGAAACACCGCGCCGGGGTGGACCTGACCTTCTCCGCGCCCAAGAGCGTGTCGGTCATGGCCTTCGTCGCTGGGGATGAGCGCCTGATCGAAGCGCACGAACGCGCCGTGCGCGCGGTGCTCGATCACGTCGAGGGCTGCGTTCTTGAAACCCGCGTCTGGGACACGAACACGCGCACCCAGGTGCGCACCCGCGATCTCGACATGATCGCCGCCCTGTTCCGCCACGAGGTCAACCGCAACCAGGACCCGCACCTGCACACCCACGCGGTGATCGCCAACATGACCCGTCCCTCGCCGGACGGTGGCGGTGATGGCAAATGGCGCTCCATTGAAGGGGCCAGCCTGTTTCATCACAAGATGGAATTGGGCGCCATGTACCGCGCCGAACTGGCCATGAACGTCCGCGAACTGGGCTACGAGGTCGAGCGCACCCACATAGACGGGCGCTTCGACCTCAAGGGCGTGCCGAAATCCGTCCTCGATGCCTTTTCCACCCGGTCGCGCGACATCCGCGCGGCGCTTGAAGGCTACGAGCACCAAAACGCCAAGACCGCCGCCGTCGCCACCTTGATGACCCGCGACCACAAGACGACCGTCGACCGCGCCGTGTTGCACGAGGCTTGGCGCGAGAGGGGTGAAAAGCTCGGCCTCGACAAGCGCATTCCATCCCTGGAGCCGGTGAACGCCGACAAGGGAGAGGAACTGCGCCTCGCCCAGGAAGCCGTCGATTATGGAATCCGCCATCTGTCGGAACGCGCCAGCACCTTCAGCCTGTCGGACCTGCGCACCACCGCCAACGGCTACGGCGTCGGTCAGTTCCGCCCCCGCACCTTGGACGCCGCGATCACCGCCGATGCGCGCCTGATCCCATCCAAGCATCCCGGTCATGCGGGCCTGGAATTCGTCACCACCCAGGACGCCATCGCAACCGAGCGCGAAACCATCGCCGCCATGCAAGCGGCCAAGAACACCGTGCGGCCCTTCATGGGTTTCGTCGAAATCAACCGGGGTCTAGACGAGACCATCCTGAACGACGGACAAAAGAACGCCGTGCGCGCGCTCTTGTCCGGCACGGATCGGATCGTCGGCATTCAGGGTTACGCGGGCGTGGGCAAGACGACACTCCTGAATGCCGCCCGCGAACTGGCCGAGGACAAGGGCTACGAGGTGGTAGGCCTCGCCCCTTCGGCCAGCGCCGCCAAGACCCTCGCGCAAGAGGCGGGCATCGCTTCGCAGACCTTGCAGAAATTCCTCGGACGCTTCGACGGCTACGCCCACGGGCGCGGCACCGAAGAAGGGCTGGCGCGCATCCAGGAGGAATACCGCAACAAACTGATCGTGGTGGACGAAAGCTCGCTCGCCGGCACTCGGCAAATGCGCGACCTGTTCCGCATCGTGGGCGCGCTCCGTCCCGCCCGGCTGGTGCTGGTAGGCGACGCCAAGCAGCTTGACGCCGTGGACGCGGGCAAGCCCTTCGCCCAGCTTCAAACCCATGGGATGAAAACCGTCAAGGTGGATGAGATCGTCCGCCAGAAGAACCCGGAGCTCAAAACCGCCGTCCACGCCGCCATCGCGGGCGAGGTGCGCAAAGCCTTCGCCAAGATCGGCGACAACATCGTCGAGGCCGAAAAGCCGGAAAAGTCCGAACCGGGGGCTTGGGACCGGGCGCTGGCCAAGGCCGCTTTCGAGGCCTGGAACGCTTTGCCTGAAGACAAACGCGACGCCACCGGCATCGCCGCGCCCACCCACGCCATCCGCCAGGAGATCAACGCCCTGGTGCGCGGACAGTTGGAACGCGAGGGCCGCCTCAGCGGTCCCGAGATCGCCATCGACGCCCTGAAGTCCGCCGGTTACACCGCCGCCGAAAAGGGCCGCGCCAAGAACTACTTCCCGGGCGACCGGGTGATCTTCAATCGTGATATGAACCGCGATGGCAATAACGTGAAACAAGGCGAAGTCCTCGACGTCGCCGGGCGCAATGAAGACACCAACACCGTCGCGCTGACCTTTGAGAACGGCGCGCCGGTTCTCCTGTCCCTGAACCAACAGCGCGCGGCCCAAGCCGTCGACGTGCTGCGCTCCGGTCCTTTGTCCTTACAACAAGGCGACCGCATCCGCTTCACCCGCAACGACGAAGGCCTCGGGCTGATCAACTCCGCCACAGCCGACGTGGAAAGCATCGACAAACAGGGCCGGGTGACCTTAGTCAAGGAGGACGGCGACCGCCTGACCCTGGAACGCGACGCCCCGGCGCTGCGCTTCATCGATCATGCTTGGGCGTCCACCGTGCACGCCTTCCAGGGCCGCACGGTGGACGGGATCGTCGGCGTGATGCAATCCGCCCATCCCCACCTCACCCACCAGAAGGCCTTCTACGTGGAAATCTCGCGCGCACGCCATGACGCCATTCTGGTCACCGACGACCGCCAACGCCTCGCCGAGACCCTGGCCGAGAAAACCGGCGAGCGCATCGCCGCCCTGGAGGCCGCGCCGGACCATGCACCAAATATTGCACTGGGCCTTGACCGGGGCTCGGTGACACCCGAACCGGTTCAAGAACACGGCAAAGGCATGGATGAGGAGTTGAACCGATGAGCGGCGGATCAAAAGTCATAAGCCTCCGCGCAACCACGGAGGACATCACCTTGTTTGGGCAGGCCGCCGAGGGCCAGGGCGTCACCGCCAGCGCGTGGATGCGCGCCACCTTGCGCGAAGCCGCGCTTACCGAAGTCTACGGCAAGGGAAGCGCGTTCCCCGCCACGCCCGGAGAAACCGCCCTGCTGCGCGCCGTCCTGGTGGTCCTGCAAATGGTCGGGCGCGACATCGCCGAAGACGACAAACGGCGCTTCGCCGACAAGGCCGCGCGCCAGATCGAGAAAATCAAAGCCGGAGAATAGCCCATGCCTATCCCCAACATAGTCGCCGCCTAGGCGACGCCTAGTCCCTAGCCGTCCGATAGGTAGACGCCGGTTAGTCGAGAGTTAGTCCGGAACTCGTCCCTATCCGGTCCCTTCATTGTCCATAGCTTAAATCTAGGAGGTCCATATGCCCGTCATCGCATTCGCCAATTCCAAGGGCGGCGTCGGTAAATCCACCACCGCGCTCGCCTTGGCCCAGGTCTTCGCCCACGCCGGCGCGCCGGTCACCCTGATCGACGCCGATCCCAACCAACCGCTTGCCCGGTGGGCAGCGCGTGACCCGGACCGCATCCCCGCCAACCTCTCCGTCTTGCGAGACATCACCGAGGAAACCATCGTGGACGCCATTGACACGGCGGCCGCCCGCGATCCGTTCGTGTTGGTGGACCTGGAGGGTTCGGCCAACGTCGCGGTGTCGTATGCCATCGGGCGCGCCGATCTGGTGATCGTGCCCATGCGCGGCAGTCAACTGGATGCGGACCAGGCCGCCCGCGTCATCAAGCTGGTCGAGCGCGAGTCCAAGGCCTACCGCCGCGCCATCCCCTACGTGGTGGTCTATACCTGCACTTCGCCCGCGCTGCGCAGCCGGGATTTTCGGCACATCGACCGGATTTTGGCGGAAAACGGCATCCCCGTACTGGCCGTCGAGATGGTGGAACGGGCGGCTTTCCGCGCCATCATCCAACTGGGCGGCACGATCTACGACCTGAAAGACAACGAAGTCCACAATCCCCGCGCCGCCATCGACAACGCCGAGGCCCTGGCCAGGGCCGTGGTCGCCTTCATCCGCGAGCGTACACCAACCGAGGATGGGGGGCTGTCATGAGTGAGGAACGCAAACGCGGCGGCCTCGACATCGCCGACGACGCCGAGGCGCAAAACGGCGGGACGCCGGATTTCAACGCCTTCAAGCCGCGCACCCAGGCGCACCCGGACTCGGTCGAGCCCGCCCGGCACTCAGCCGATATCAGTGGCTTCACCACCCGCCACGCCGCACCGCCGCCGTCGACACCTCAACCCGCTCCGCAACCCGCAACGCCCCCCGCAGCTCCCCAGGCCCGGATCGACGGACGAAAACTGCGCGCCACCAACCGCACCACGCAACTCAACATCGCCGTTCACCCCGACACCAAGGACCGCTTTTGGACCCTGGCCCATGCGGCAGGCGCGCAGACCGGCGAGGATTTTTTGAAGCGGCTCCTGGATGGGTTCATGAGAACGGGAAAGGAATAACGCAATGAACACCCTGCACAACACTCGACGCGCACCGTAAGTGGAGCGCCTATTCATTGAAATTTAAGGGCTTTCTTGCTAAGCAATAAGAAAAAATGCAAGAGTTGGTTGATCCGAGGAAACGGCTCGACGATTTCAGTTCTCGAATCCTCGGGATGTATTACTATATTCGAGCCGCCGGATGAGACGCTTCCAGCGGACAGAAAGGGAGTCATGGCAGCCTCGAAACACCTCATAGCGCTCTTGCGAAGTCACATTGATGGCAACAATGAGCAGTTCTTGTCCGTGGCCATGCAGGTCGCGGCCCATGAGGCACGCCAGGGGCACGGCAATCTCGCCAAGCAACTCCGCGATTTGGTTGACGAGGCCCGCTCACTCAAGGCTAGTCGAACCAGCAGGCCGGTGCCTTTCGCCCAACCCAAGGGCGATTTGGCGGCTCTGATCTCCGCCAGCTATTCGGAGACACGTCTTGCCTCCATGGTACTACCGGATCCCCTGGCAAACCGTCTAAAACGGATCGTCACCGAGCAGCGCCAGCACCACCGTCTGCGAGAACATGGTCTCCACCCGCGCAGAAAGATTCTGCTGATCGGCCCGCCGGGCTCTGGAAAGACGATGACAGCCTCCGCCTTGGCGGGAGAACTTACCTTGCCACTGTTCACGGTGGCCTTCGATTCACTCATCACCCGCTTCATGGGCGAAACAGCCTCCAAATTGCGGCAAGTCTTCGATGCCATGGCGCAAACGCGGGGAGTGTATTTCTTCGATGAGTTCGACGCCATCGGCGCCCGCCGAACCGAGCGCAACGATGTCGGGGAAATCCGCCGCGTGCTGAACTCATTCCTCCAGTTTTTGGAAAACGACGACAGCGACAGCCTGATCATCGCCGCAACGAACCACCCAGAACTCCTCGATCCTGCCCTGTTTCGGCGGTTCGATGATGTAATCCGCTACGATTTGCCGGAAGCGTCGATCGCCGAAGGCATCTTGAAAAACCGTCTGTCCGGGTTCGATACCAAGGGGATGCGCTGGAAAGAGGTTCTTGCGTCGATCTCCGGGTTAAGCCAAGCCGAAATCGCCCGGGCCGCGGACGAGGCAGCGAAGCGGGCGATCCTTGATGACCGCACCCGGGTGGTGAAAGACGACCTCGCCAGCGCAATTACCGAGCGCAAAGCCACCACGGACCATTAAACGGAAGCGCGCCCAGTATGCCTGAAAATGAACAGCGCCGCTTACCGCACGTCTATCTGCCTGGTCACGGCAATAGGGAAGAGTTTACCTCGCCTCGGAGCGGCGGCGGTGGTGGTCCGACACCGCTTCGCGACCGCGAACACCACGCGCATTTGCTTGAAGACATGCTGACCCGAGCGGTGGCAACCGCTCAAGAGCGGATAGCTAGCCGCGATCCTGAGATCAGCGGCGGGACGCCGGGCTTCTATCTTGAATTCGACCTCCCAAAAAGCCAAAAAGCTGTCTTAGACAAGCTGGAATATCAACGGGGAGATCGCATTGAACTCGTGGCGACACGACCATCCATCGAAAACGCAGATATCCTGAATGCCACGGTGTTCGTCCCCGAGACGCGGCGTGAATATTTTCTTGGCAAAGTCCAAGCCTATGCCGAGGAAGATAATGTCCGGTATAAGAAGGACGACGATGGCAATGTCTTGCGGGACGATAACGGCACTCCAATCGAAAAATCCCGTCGTCCGAAAAATGAGGCCTTGGTCGCAGCCCTGGAAGCGGTGCGGATCGCCGATGCCCGGTCTCTCTACACGGACGCCCCGAACCTCTTTCCCGAGACAGGTCAGCAAGTCTGGTGGGAAGTATGGCTGCGGCACACTGGCCGTCCCGTTTTCGAGCACGTCGCAGCCCGCTTGGAGATCGACGTCAGGGACCATTCAGTCATCTTTGCGGAGCGCGAAGTGGTTCTCGTCCGCGGTGCCCCGGAAGCCATCGGTCGAATTGTCGCCAATACCGATGCGGTTGCCGAGCTTCGCCTATCCCGCGATACCCCGGCCCTGTTCATGGAAATGGATGGCGCCGAACAGATCGCTTGGTCGGTGGATCTGGCAGATCGGCTCGTTCCACCAGATCCCAACGCTCCGGCCGTGTGCCTGCTCGACAGCGGCAGCACCCGCCGCCACCCGCTGATCAGCCCGGCGCTGGATGTGAACGATCACCAAGCTTGGCGCGCGGATTGGGAGCCCGAAGATACAAGACATGGCCATGGCACACAAATGAGCGGCGTGGCTCTTTATGGCGATCTGACCGAGATGCTGGTCGGCACGGGGCCAGTCGAGTTGCAACACCGGCTCGAGTCCGTGAAGATTTACCCTGACCGCGGTGCCAACGATCCAGACCTATACGGCTACATCACAGCCAGCGCAATGGGTCGAGCCGAGGTTCAGGCTCCAGATCGCCGCAGAGCCTATTGCCTAGCCGTAACCAGTGACGGAGACCATTGGCGTGGACGTCCGTCGTCCTGGTCGGCGGCATTGGACGACCTTGCCTATGGCGATGGTGAGGATCAACGCTTGATCGTCGTGTCAGCGGGAAATATCCCCATCTATTACCCAGCAGCGGAATATCTGAATCAGAACGACACTGCCCCCATTGAAAGTCCAGCCCAAGCGTGGAACACACTAACCGTCGGCGCTATCACCGAGAAATGCACCATCACCGATCCCAGCTATTCAGGGTGGCGGGCCATGGCTCCGGCGGGTGATCTATCCGCTCTCAGCCGAACCTCTGTGGAATGGAAACACGACTGGCCGATCAAGCCGGATGTCGTGTTTGAGGGTGGAAATCACGGCATCGATCCTGCGACATCAGAGATTGACAATGTAGACGATCTTGCCCTCCTGACCACCTTCAACAGACCGGAGGAACGGGCTTTCACCGTGACCGGAGACACGAGCGCCGCGACGGCACAAATTGCACGAATGGCCGCGCAAATTCTCTCCGATCGTCCCGACCTGTGGCCCGAAACCGTCCGCGCCCTGATCATCCATTCCGCCGAATGGACCCCGACGATGATGGGCCATTTGCCTCCAAATCCGAGCAAGACAGATCAACGGCTTATTCTGCGCCGTTATGGCTATGGCGTACCCAGTCTGGACCGAGCGGTGCGCAGCCTATCCAGTGATGTGACGATGGTCATCGAGTCCGATCTGCAACCCTATTGTCTCAACGGCTCTTCCACCCGCACTCGTGACATGATGCTACACGACCTGCCATGGCCCTCTGACGTGTTGAGCGCCCTGGGTGAAACGGAGGTCGAGATGCGGGTGACGCTGAGTTATTTCGTCGAACCCAATCCGGGGGAACGCGGTTGGACCAAAAGGCACCGCTATGCTGGGCACGGCTTGAGGTTTGCCGTAAAACGCCCAGAGGAGAGCCTTGAACGGTTTCGTCGCAGGGTGAATGCCGCTGCGCGTGAGGACGATGAACACGTTTCTCCGGAGGGCAATGACGATGGTTGGGTGCTTGGACCGAGGCTTCGTGATCGAGGAGCGCTACATTCCGATGTTTGGCGAGGCATGGCAGCCGATCTCGCTGATCGCCATGCCATCGGCGTTTATCCGGTCGGCGGTTGGTGGCGCGAAAAGCCCAAATTAGAACGCGCCGAACGCCGCGTACGCTACGCCCTGGCCGTCAGCCTCCGGGCCAACGAAGAGATTGATCTTTATACCGAGATCGCCACTGCGGTTAGCGTGGAAGTTAGTATTGAAGGTTAACTAACCTGGGAAACAATTTCCCGGAATCTTCCAGCGATGAAAGGCTGAGATGGCCTTAAGAACCGCCTGACTCCGGTAGGCGTTTGTCATACGCCAACGCCAACCACCTGAACTACAAGACCTTTTCCTGTTGACGTTCGTATGACGGTGCGCACGCCCCTGTAAACACGCTGAACCCCGCGCAAACCTTAGGCTTCCGCCACCGCTACACCGGTAGCGACAGGTGTGGACGAATTGCCGTCGTAAGACGTCCATCCATAGCGGGGAGGCGAAGCCTACAGAGCTATCGGCTATTCACAGGGGTTCAATCGTGTTCGGTCCCCTATCGGGGGACTGGCAGGGGGAAAGAGTTACGGGAGCTTTTCGCGCCAGCGATCGTCACCCGCATGGGCGGAGACGCGCATCGCGGCTCCGTTCCGAACGACGCAGGAGTGAGGAATAGAGCGCGGTCCGCTCGCAGAGCGGAGGCGCCCAAATTCTGACCCACGACGAACGGTCCGAAATCACAAAACGAAGCGCCCGCATAAAACGGCCCGGTGAGCGCGAACAACAGCCAAGTTCCCAATTGACCCCAACGGCATGAGACCCAAGAGCGGGGGCCGCCGCCAGGCGGCCCCCGCTCTCACCCGGTGTCCGATCAAAAAGAAAGCCCCGCCGGATGGCTCCGGCGGGGTGTGCGTCTCAGTATCCGAGGGCGCTGATGAGCTCTTCGAGTTCCGGGTCGAGGTCCGGTTCTTCTTCATCGGCGTCGAAATCGTCGGCCCAGGAGCCGAACAGGCGCTCGATCTCTTCCCAGCGGTCTTCCTCGGCACGGGCGCGGATGATGTGTTGTTCTTCGGTCATAATGTCCTCCATCGGGTTCAAGTCATCGAAAACGCCGAACGGTGGGGGTGCGGCGGGGCCGCGGTCAGGGACCGGAGGCCGCGCCAGCGGGGCGTGGGGGAGCCGAAATACGCAATGGAGCGCCAGCGCAATGGAGTATTTTGGGGGCACCGCGCATCCTTGACGGCGGTTTTGCCGCGCCCCAAGCTGGGAGGATCAGAGAGGATTCCCTTCAACAAACAACGTCAAAGCCGCTCGCGGCTTTGTCTGCTTATAAACACTCGGCAGGCGAACAAGAAAAAGGCCCCGCCGGAAAGCTCCGACGGGGCCGTAAGGGCGATCAGCCGTACTTCTTGGCCGGGATGCCGAGGTTCCGGGCCTTATCGACCAGGTTTTCGGTGATGCCGGTGCCGGGAAAAGCCAGGACACCGATGGGCAGAAGGTTGAGCATTTGGTCGTTGCGCACGAACCCGGCGCGGGACTTGCCGTAGCGCTTCCAGTCGGGCTTGAACACCACCTGCGCGACGTTGCGGGCCTCGGCCCAACGGGCTGCGATCAGATCGACGCCCTTGGGCGCGCCGCCGTGAACCAGCACCATGTCGGGGTGCTTTGTGCGGGCTTTGTCCAAAGCGCTCCAGATCAGGTCGTGATCGGTGAAGTCCATACCGCCGCTGACCACAACCTTCGAGCCTTCGGGAGCCAGGGACTGGGTTTTGCGGCGCTCGGTGGCGGCCAGGAACTCGCGGCTGTCGACCACGGCGGCGGTGAGACCGGAGCGGCTGACCTTCGAGCCATGGCCGGGCATCCAGGGATGACCGGTGGTGGCGGTGAAGAGGTCGGCGGCATGGTTGCGCAAACCCTCGAAGGTGTCGCGAGCATCTGAGGTGGAGCGGGCGCGGTGCTCCAGCTTCTCTAATTCCACCGATTTGACCTCGGTGCCGTCTTGCTCACGCATAGAGCGGCGGATCTCGAAGCCCAGTTGGTCGAAGCCCTTGTCCAGGCGCTCCAGCTTGCGCTGGAAGACGTTGACCGTGTTCCACAGCACATCCCTGGTCTCCCCTTCCAGGCAGGTGTCGGCGAACAGGGCGCTTAAGGTCTCGAACACTGCCTCCAGGGCGGAAAAGCCGTCGTCCAACTCGGGCAAGGGGCGGGGGTCTTCTTCGTCCGCCGGGGGCATGGCCCCGAACAGCTCCATGCGGTTCATGATGTCGGCGGTGGCGCTATGGCCGGTGAGATCGTCGAAAACGTCGGGTGTTTCGGAATACATCGTTCAACTCCTTTATCTGGTGAGCGGCCGATCCCGCTCATGGGGCTGACTCTGCGGATCGGTTCGGGGCGCAAATCACCTGAAAGGCCGCAACGCAGTGGAGGACGGCGCAGGGCGGCCTTTTTTGCCTCGCGAGGAATGGGTGGCCCGTGCAAATTTATTTGCGCAAACTTGGGGCCGCCCAGGGGAAAAAAGCCGCCGGAGCCGTTGAGTTCGCGTCCCCCGATCCGCGACAGCCCACCTCATGAGCGGTATCGGACCGCTTGGCGTGGGAAGGCCGAACGAGGTTCCGATGCGCGCCCCAGACATTCGGCCCACCGGCAAGCATCCCAGCCGCCAGGATGACCGGAAAGCCATTCGGGGACGAACCGCTGGTTGGCGAGTCCCCTCCCAATGCCGAAGACGGCGGACTTCGTCCCCGGCGATGTCGACCGGTCATGCGCCACGAGACCCCTGCCGGAACGGGCAGACCGTAGATGTTGGAACCGTCGCCTGTCAGCGTGTGCGCCGGACCGGGATTGACCTGGCCGGAATCGCCACGCCATCGCAACATGACCGGACCCAAAATCGGCCGGATGTAGCGACGACCTCGCCGCCAACTCGCCGCCGCCTCGCGCGCACCTATGGGGCGGCTAGGCGGAACCTAGGTGAAAACTATTCGCCACAACGCATACACACGTTATCATCGCCCAAATGTTGGAGCGTACACCTTCCACCCAAGAACAACCGGAAAACCATGACACAGTATTTCTCAGACCGGGAAAATGGGCCGCGAGCCAGGACGAACGAAGAGATTGACGCAAGAACCTGGGGAGGCTTGTACGCCGTCATATCTGGACGGATGGACGATGCATCAGTCGGATGGCGATTCCCGGAACAGTGTCCGGACGGGAATGGCCCTTGTGGATACGACTTTACCAATTTGAAATTAACAATTGAGGCGGAAATACCGAACATTGGGCTTCCTCTTTCATCAGAGGAGCCCCCTGAAACAATTGACGCCCTGGATTTGTTGGAATTTGTCGCGGCCTCAGTGGGTGAACCGGAGCAAGGTTCTTTCCATTCGTATTATGGCCATCATCACCTCAGTTGGAAACGTGACGAAGGGCTCGCAAGATTCGTAGCCGATGTAAACCGGATTTTCAGCCGCAATGGTATCGCTTTTGAACTGTCGGAAGAGGGGCAAGCTCGCCGCCTTCTTCCCAGTCCAATGCAAGATATATTGGCGGAGACATTCTTCCAGACAGGAGACAGTGAAACCGACCGCCTGCTTGAAGCCGCAAAACGAAAAATCACATCACCACACATGGAAGATCGACGGGATGCTCTTGAAAAGCTCTGGGATGCATTCGAGCGTATAAAGACACTTGAACCCGGTCCAAACAAACAGGCCCAAGCGGAAGCCCTTCTTAACCACATTGGTACGGATTCGAAATTTCGGAAGGCCATAAGCGAGGAGGCAAAGCAGCTCACTACAATCGGCAATACATTCCAAATACGGCACTCAGAGACTTCTCAGGAACCTCTCAAAACGTCAGACCAGGTCGACTATCTAGCTCATCGGATGTTTTCTTTTATCCGCTTAGTCCTAAAAGCTTCCAGTCGGAGCGGATAACCCTTCCCCACTAAAAAGCCGCACTTCCGAAAACTTTCGTCAACCGGTCACGCTCTTCGCGCAAGGCGGTGCGATGACACAGATGGTTTTGCAGCGCGCCGCGCAACGCCGCACGGATGGGCTTTTGGTCGGAGAGCGCCGGGCATGACTCGCGGATGGACCGGCAGAGATCGAGGATGTCCTTGCGGACGGTCTTCAGCTCCCCGGCGATGTCTTCGATCCGGATGCGGGCGCTTTCCCAGGCTTGCCATTCGCGGGCGTCCTCGGCGCTTCGCTCGGCCTGACGATCCGCTTCGCGGGCCGCGCCGATGAAGTCGCCGTCCCAGACTTCGGTCAGGTCGAGCACGAACCCTTCGCTTAAGGATTCACCGTATCCGGCGACGAACCGTTCGCGCCTCTGCCGCCCGGCGGGCAGACGGAACACCGCACCGCGAAAGGTCTCGTCCTGGAATTCGTCGCAGAACCATCCGGTGTGACGCAGGCGGAGAACGTCGTCCGCCCAGGCCTCGAAACGCAGGCCCGCGTCCGTGGCGCTGCCGAAGAACCGCCGCGCCGCGCAGGCGCGGTCATTTGCATCCACCGGCCAATGGCGGAACGCCAAGGGGCGAAAGCCCTGGCGGTAGACTTCGACCGGACCGCCATAGTGCGGATATCGTTTGACCATCGTGTTCAAGGCATCCAGCCGCTTGTGCGGCGATGCGCCCAACAGGGCGATGAGTTTGCTGTCCATGATCTCTCCCTCCGAAACGGAAAACGGCGGAGGCTGATAAGCCCCCGCCGCGGTTTTGCGTATTGCGTTCAGTCCACTCAGAACGGGATCTCGTCGTCCAGATCGGCGGGAGGAACGTCCTGGCCGCCGGAGGGCGGCATGTCGTCCTCGCCCCGATCATCCAGCTTTTCCAGGAACTGGATTTGGCAACCGGGGGTCACGAGAATTTCGGTGGTGTAGCGCTCGACATTGTTCTGGTCGGTCCACTTGCGGGTGCGCAGCATACCCTGCACCGCGGTCAGGCGGCCCTTGCGGGCGTGCTTTTCGAGAACCGACACCAGGCCCTGCTGGAAGGTCACCACCCGGTGCCATTCCGTGCGCTTGATCCACTCGCCGGTGTTTTTGTCCTTGTAGCTGTGGTCGGTGGCGATGGAGAGCGTGGCGACCTGCTGGTTGTTCTGCATGGTGCGGATGTCCGCGTCCGCGCCCAGGTGGCCCACGATGGTAACGCTGTTGATGCTATACATGATCTTAACTCCTCTTTAGGGTGAAACTTCACCCTTCTCTTTCCCTCCTTTCGCTCTGTATGATTGCAACATGGGGCGGTCTTTCTATTTCGCGCCAGTCCCCAGACACGAACTAGAACTGCAAATGAGAAAGCCTTGGAGGTCTATTAATGGTCAGGAAAACCGTTCTGTTCTTTCTTGTGGGAATACTCTACGGCGGCGCTGTTCATGCCGATGACAATCAGCCGCAGACACCGTCCGGGGCGCTTGCCACGTTGACGCTCGAAGCGAAAATGTTTCTTCTCGATCCCCTACCGGAAAATGCGCGGGGAGCAGTATCGGGTTGGTTCTACACCCTGACCGCCCCAAATTTTTATCTGACGGACGCCACGCTTGAGGAAAACCTAGCAAGCAATGCCCAGAAATTCTGCGCTGGTGGAAAATGGAAGCCTTTACACAAAAAGCTTGAATCTCACCGTATCGAGTTCTCATTCGCTTGCTATGACCAGAAAGCGATCATCTTCAAAAACGCGGCTATCGCACAGGGGATGCCCAGAGGCACGCTGCGTTAAACAGGCACACCCAACCGATGCTCCAGTTTCACGTCACCGCCAAACTCGCCAAAGCCCTGAAGGTCAGGCCGGAAGAAGCGCCCGTCTCCGATGAAAGCGACTGGCTGGAGCGCTGGTACGTCCGGGATATTCCCTTGGACCTGCCGTTGGACGCGCTTTTGTTCACCAACGCGGAGACGCTTTATTCCCTGGTCCACCCTTTCGACCGCCGCGAACGCATCGACGAAATCGTCGGCGTGTTTCAGCAGCGGATCGAACACTTCACGGGGCGAGACTTTACGTCCGACCCCGGCGCGTTCCGTGTTTGCAAGACGGCGTCACGCCGCGTAACCGGATGCATGAACGAATTGGCGCTGATGGTCGAATACGATGTCGAACGCCACCTTCAGGGAGACGGCGTCAGGCTCGAAGTGATCGAAGATCATTTGAACAGTGGGATCGTCGGCGGCCTCTTTCCGAAAACGGAATTTGCGATGCGCCTTGGAACGGACGGAAAATTAAAATCCAAACCGACCCCCGCGCCGCACTTGAGATTGGTGGAATAGACATATCAGAGAACAATAACTTCCAGAGAAGCACACCCAACCTTCTATGACTCTATCGGGGCAAGAAAATGAACAACAAAACCACATGTCCAATTTGCTCAAATGCCGACTTCGAGAATTATGGCGGCAATTGCATTTTCAAGAATGATCAACAGAATTCCGTTGTTTATGAATGCGATGTCTGCGGCAAATATGAAATCAGCAGAACAGCGTTCGTAGGGCCTCTTGATCCAGAAAATACAACCCTGACCCCGATCCAACGTGCCGCCCTGTCTCACCAGCTCAAGACGGCCTCGCGTGAGGGTGCGCCATTCATGATCACAACGGAATGGCTAAAGGACTTTCTCGCAAACGCATCGCTGCCAAGCCCCGCGATCCAAGCGGCTAACATCATTCGTTACGTCGGTGATGAAACATCCAAATCCGGCGAGCAACTCCCGAACCTACCCGTTGACTTTCACTCGATCATCGGCGCTCCCAACAGAAGGTTTGCCGCTAGGTTGGCCGAACAACTTTGCGAACGGAAACTCTTGAGTCTGACCAACCCCGACGGCAGGGACGGCGTTGATCTCAGGCATATTGATCTGACTCTTGATGGATGGGAACGTTACGAAGCCGAGAAGTCGGGGAAAGTGGCCGGAAAGTACGGTTTCATCGCGATGAAGTTCAAAGACCCCATTCTCGACCCCTTCGTCGAAATGACCGTCAAGCCCGCGGTCAAGGACGGGATCGGATATGACCTCTTGGACATGCGCAATGTCGCTCGCGCCGGCATCATCGACAACATCATGCGCACCCAGATCCGCGATGCGGCCTTCGTCATCGTTGATCTCACCCATGACAATTCTGGTGCCTACTGGGAAGCGGGCTATGCAGAAGGGCTAGGAAAGCCGGTCATTTATATCTGTGAGAAGGGAAAATTCGAAGAGGCAAAGACCCACTTCGATACCAATCACTGCACTACCGTTCTTTGGAATCACGAAGATGGTGACAACTTCTGTGAAGAACTCATCGCCACACTTCGTAGGTCACTGGACTTGTTTTCCGAACGGCGTTAGCCGAATTGACAAAGTTCCATCGCCGCCATCCAGTCGTCATTAAAATCCCCCAACCTGGGAAACACGATCTTTGCCGCCATGCCCTGCGTAATCGCGCGGGCGCGGAGTTTGGCGGCGGCGTTCCGGCCCGCCGGGCCGTTGTCGGCGGCGATGGTGAGGCGGCACATACCGCGTGGGATGACGAAGGCCGCCATGTGGGCCGCGCTCATGGCGGCGGCCAAATCGCATCCGGCGGCGCGTTCGGGATAAAGCAGCACGAACGACAGGGTGGATTCCAGCCCCTCGCCGACGATCAGGTAGCCGGTCTCGGCGGAGCGTAAGCGAACGGCATGGCCGTTTAACCGCCCCAGCGCACGGCGCTCAATCAGTCCCGCCTCGGCGTCGAGGAAGAACCGCATGATGCCGGTGAGGTTGCCCGCATTGTCGCGCGACGCCGCCAGCAACGCCGGGCGATGGTTGTGTTCATCGAACCAAGCGTGGGGGTGGAACCGTAGGGAAACGCCCCAATCGTCCCGCTCGATCCCACGGGATTTCAGATAGTTTTCACCCAGGGTGCCCGCCACCGGACGCGCTTTGGCGAACAGACGCCGGGCGATCTCCGTGCGATCGGTGGGATAGGCCTTGCCGCCCTGTGGAGCCATGTGATGCGCTGCGGGTGTCCCCAGGAACCGCTCGGCCTCCGCCATGGCGGAGGCGAGATCGGGCAAACCTTGCGACAGTTGAATCAGGTCCAGTAAATCGCCGCACGTTGCCTCGGCGGCGTCGGTCCATTTGCCGGGCACGCCGGGCGGAGCGAGACGCACGAACAGACTCCGTCCCCGTTCGTTTCGCACATTACCCACCAGCCAATACCGACCGGCCCGCCGCCCGTTGGAGAGGTAGCGCCGGCACACCGCCAGCGCATTGCCCCCCAGGAGGCGCGAGAGTTCGGACGCGCGCATGGCTCACCCCCTGACCATCGGGAAACAGTCCAACACCTTGGCCAGGATGTCCGGACCCTGGGCGCTCACGGGAATGAAGGCGCGACGGCGGTACTGGATGATCTCGGTCATGCAGCCGAGGTGTTTGAGCGTATCGAACATGCCCGGCCCGCTTCCTACTTCGATCTCGACCCGGTTCTCGCCCATGATCCGCGAACGGCGCAGACGCAGTCCCTGGACCAGGGTGTAGGACGCGCCGTCTTCCATGACGGATGTCCATGCTGCCTCGATGGTGAGTTCCGGCGCATCCAGCCCCAGGGCGGCATAGAACCGGGGCAGATCCTTTTCGCGCAGGACGCGGCCCAATAACCGCCGCCCGTCGTCGGTTTGCAGACGGAAGATGCGCAAGGAACCGCCGCCAACCCCCGTATCCATGCGGTCCCAGATCGGCAGCAACAGGCCCGTCACCAGATAGAAGGTCGAGGTGCGGTATTCGGGCAGGCCCGCCAGTTCCGCCTCCCAGGCTTCTCGGAAGCTTTTGCCCTCGGCCTCCTCCCAGGCCGAGGTGGTGAGTTCGGTTTCGGTGAGGGTGTGGCTGTCCAGGGGCCGGAGCAGGCGGACGCAACGCTCCACCGCGCCCGCTTCGCTCATGCGGCTGGGAGCCGGTTTGCACAGCGCCGCCCGACCCGACTTGGCGTTGACCAGCAACCGGGTGTCCGCGCCATGCTGCGCGACTACTTCTTCGAAGGACACGGGCGTCACCTTGTCGCGCCGCTCGATGGACAGGCACCGGGTTTCCGCTCCGGTCCGCGCGTGGGTGTAGACGTCCCGGCTTTCGATGACGGTGAAGCTGTCGGCCTGCAAGGTCTCGACGCCGACATCCAGGCCACCCGAAGCGCGCAAGCCTTCGAGGATTTGCTCCAGCACCGTCTCGAAGGCCTCGAACAGCGCGTTCTGGCGACCGATGGTCAAGGCCAGGACCCGGTTCAAGAACCGGCTCATGGGCGGCAGGTCTTCCCGCACCGACCCGTCCCCGTCGAGCAGCGACAAGCCGGTTTGATCCTCGAAGGCTTCGAGCGAGCACTCCGGCACTTCGCCACGCACGATCTTCATATAGAGCTGGCGCAACGCGGCGCGGGCGTAGGGGCTTTCCAGATTGTCCTCGGCCCTGAACATGCCCTGCCCGCCGGTCTGGCGCTGGCCCTTGGTGATGGCGCCCAGGCTGTCCAGCCGCCGGGCGATGGTGGACAGAAACCGCTTTTCACCCTTCACGTCGGTGGCGACGGGGCGGAACAGCGGCGCGCTGGCCTGGTTGGTGCGGTTGGACCGCCCCAGCCCCTGGATGGCGTTGTCGGCCCGCCAACCCGGCTCCAACAGGTAATGCACCCGGCGTCGCGAATTCCTGGCGTCCCGGTCGGCGTGATAGGACCGGCCCGTCCCGCCGGCGTCGGAGAACACCAAGATGCGCTTTTTGTCGTCCATGTAGGCTTGGGCCTCGGAGAGGTTGCTCGACGCCGGGCGTTTCTCGACCTTGAGCACGCCGTTTTCGCGCACCAGACGCAGGCTGCGCCCCGTGACCTCGGCCACCGCTTGCGTGCCGAAGTGGTGCAAGAGCTGGTCGAGCGCGGTGGGCACCGCCGGAAGGCTGGCCAGATGCTCGATCATCTTGTCGCGCCGGGCCTCGGCCTCGCGGTTGATCACCGGATTGCCCCCTGCGTCGAACATGGGCCGCGAGCAGGCGTTTCCGTCTTCGTCGGTGTAAATCTCGAACAACTGGGTCGGGAAGGAATGGGCAAGGTAATCCAACACGTATTCGCGCGGCGTGATGTCGACGGTGAGATCGTTCCATTCGGCGCTCGGGATATCGGCGAGGCGGCGTTCCAGTAAGGCCTCGCCGGTGGAGACCAGTTGCACGATCACCGCGTCGCCGCGCTCCGTATCCGCCGCGATGGATTTGATCAGCGACGGGCATTTCATCGCGGTGAGCATGTGGTTGAAGAACCGCTGCTTGGAGCCTTCGAACGCCGACAGCGCGGCGGACTTGGCGTTCTTGTTCAGCGTCCCCTCTTCCGAGGTGATGTTCAGCGCGTCCAAGGCGGCGTGCAGGTTCTGGTGGATGACGTGATAAGCCTCGGCGAAGCTGTCGTAGATCTCGATCTGCTCAGGCGTCAGCGCATGTTCGAGAATGTCCACCTCGACGCCGTCGTAGCTGAGCGAACGGGCCATATAGAGCCCCATGGCCTTGAGGTCGCGGGAGATCACTTCCATCGCCGCGACGCCGCCCGCCTCCATCGCCTGGACGAAGGCGGCGCGGGTGGCGAACGCAGTTTCCTCGCCCCACAGGCCCAGCCGTTCGGCGTAGGCCAGGTTGCTCACATGTGTCGCTCCGGTGGCCGAGACGTAGACGACGCGGGCGTTCGGCACGGCGCGCTGCAAGCGCAGCCCGGCCTGACCCTGGCGCGAGGCGGCCTTGACGCCGCGTTCGCCCTTCTCGCTGGTGGCGTTGGCCAGCGCATGGGATTCATCGAACATCAACGGCCCGTTGAAACCATCTCCCAGCCATTCGACGATCTGGTCGAGGCGCGATGCCTTGCCTTGCCGCGCGCCCGAGCGAAGCGTGCCGTAGGTCAAAAACAAGATGCCATCGGCCAAGTCAATGGGCTGGCCCTGCTTGAACTTGGACAAGGGAACCACCTGAGCCGGATCGCCGCCGAGCGCCGCCCAATCGCGCCGGGCGTCTTCCAACAGCTTGTCGTTCTTGCTCACCCACACCGCCTTGGTCCGACCCTTGAGGCGGTTGTCCAGGATGATGCCCGCCACCTGACGGCCCTTGCCGCAGCCGGTGCCGTCGCCCAGAAACCAGCCCTGGCGGAAGCGCACCGAACGCACGGTTCCGCCATCTTCATCCTCCTCGGTCTCGTCGGCTTCGACCTCGCTTTCCCCGGCCAGGTCGTAATGACGGTTGACCGCCCATTCGCCCGGCAACAGGCGCTCATGGGCCTCGCCCGCGTAGATGACGCTTTCCAACTGGGCATCGGACAAAACGCCGTCGTCCACCAGTCGCTTGGGCAGCGTCGGCACGTAGGACGGCTTTGGCGGCGCCACCGAGGCCATGGCCGCCGACTGCACCAACGGCGTCGGATGATTGCCAGCACCTTCGATGACGACGGATTGCGGCGCGTAAGCTTCGTAAAGGCATTCGCGCAGTTCTCCGTCCGGCGCGGACCAATCCACCGCTTGATACACAAGCGGCTCGCCCTGGGTGAGGTCGATGGGCTCGGGTTCCGGTTTGGGAATCTTCGCAACGATCGGAACCGGTTCAGGCTTAGTAACGGGCATGCGGGCTTCAACAACGAAGCGTTCCGGCACCCGCTCTTCGATCAGGCGCAACAGGTCCGCCGCCGTTTGCACCGGGCCCTGGACATAGCCCGAGAAATCCCCCGGGTCGTCGGCGGGGCGCTTGTCGATCACCGTCAGACGGGTGTCGATGGCCGTTCCATGCTTGGCGAAGAACCGACCCGCCAAGGATGCGGAAAAGACCACCCGACCGATCGCCTGCAAGCGCGCGAAGGCGTCCCGCCATCGGGGGCCGTCCGGAGCGAAATTGGCGCCGGTGACCGCCACCAGCCGCCCGCCGGGCGCCAACCGGTTGAGCGCCGAAAAGACGTGCCGGCCCGCCACGGCGGGATCGGTTTTGCTCATGGTCGGCGAAGCGGAGAACGGCGGGTTCATCAGCACGACCGACGGGGCAAGGCCAGCCGGCAACAGATCATCGATGTATTCGCCGTTGTGGCCGGTGAGCGATGCGCCGGGGAACAGCTCCGTCAGCAAGGCGCGGCGTTTGGGCTCAAGCTCGTTGAGCGCAAGACCGGCGGCCCGTTCGGCGAACACCGCCAGCAAGCCGGTTCCCGCCGACGGCTCCAGCACCACATCCTCGGCGTTCACTCCCGCCGCCCGGGCGACAAGGAAGGCCAACGGCAGGGGCGTCGAGAACTGCTGCCAGCGCTGCGAAGCGTCGGAACGGCGCGTGTGCGTCGCCAACAGGGACTGAAGTTTTTCCAGGGTCGCCAGTGCAGTCTCGGGCGCACGGCGGTTCAAGGCGTCTTGGTATTTGCGCACGAACATCAACGCGCCCAGTTCCTGGGCCTCGTAGACGTCCTTCCACGACCACACGCCCTCGGCGTCCGATCCGCCGAAGGCCTCGGTCACGGCCCGGCGCAACACCGGCGCGCCCAACGCCTCGCCCCGGCACAAAACCGTCAACAGATCCTCGGCCGCCGCGATGAGGCGGCGGGCGCGGTCTTGAGCGGAGGGGATAGGCGCGTTGGGAGCGGCCTGTTTAGGCTGAAAGGCGCTTGGCGGCAGGGAAAACAAATCGCCGCCCGATGCGGGCGGCGTGGCTAACGGTTGGACGGAATGCGAAAGCGCCGCCGAAGCGGCGGCGGATTGAGTTTGCGGCATGGGGAATCTCCTGTTCGGATCGCCGTCCGCTCTCCGCGCGGTCCGGCTCGTTCCCCAAAACCTTTCCGGCCTTTAACTCTCCATAGAAAAACCGCCCACGGCAAACGCCGGGGCGGAATTATCACCACAAGCAAAACAACGGTATAGTCGAGGGGGGCAATGGCAAGCATAGATACTCTTACGTCACTTAGGACATAACAGAAGGGGCCCTTTGAGGATGTTTGAGCTTATTCAACTCATTGAAAAATCGAGTCCAACAGTTTGTTCTGATTTTTGTCGCTGGTTTGAAAACGTACCTGCGGCAGTTGCCTGGAATATCATCTCCGACTATAGCGTGGGCGATAAAAACAAGCAGAACGACGCCTTCTCGTTTGTGGTCCTGTTGAACCACGACAAGCGGGAAAACATTGAATCCTATATCGCGGCGGCGGCACCCAAGGATATCAAGGCTTCGCGAAACCCATCCAATGGGCTTCTTGACTATCTCAGCTGCCCTGTTTCTTTTAGCCTTAACTTTGTGGTGGAGCGCGAAAGTAGCTATCTGAGAAACGCCATTGGCGTAGAAGAGATGAAAGAACTGACAGGCACTTTGCAAAATGTTGTTCAGGAATGGGCTACGGTAGAACCGCCGAATGCAGCCTACTATAACGCCCTTAATCAACGGTTGACCCGTCTTGCCGACGAACTTGCGGGCAAGAATCCATCCCTCAAGCTTTTACGCAAAATTTTCCTTATTGCGTCCTTCGCAGCAGTCGTTCTAGGCATGGTCAATGATGCGAAATCTCCGCTAGCCATCCGCTGGATCAGCGATAGGGACGCGATGTTTGACCGACACGATGGCATCGCGTTTGATCTCGCCTGGATTTTTTTCCAAATGATGCGGCGAAGCAAGGGTGGAGTTATCGATCTTCACCGACCACAACTCACCTTTGCGACCCCAAGTATGGACGGGGTGACAGAATATGCAGAGTTTGTGCGGTTGCCGGACTACTTGGCGGGGACACTGGCAGACATAAAGTTGCCTCAGATGATGTTTACTCACCCCAAATTCCCCCCCGTGTTCAATCGTCTTTTTGTTGATACGCCGAATAACGCGGTAATTGAGATTGTAACGGCATCTGATCGTGTGACATCGCGGCGTATCGGCTTTGGGGAACCGCCTATTGGCGCGTCAAGTCTGCGCTGAAGCGAAATGTGGGCAGTTCATCGTCGCTCTGAGATTTAAGTACGATGGCTTTCAAAATTGCTGCGTACCCCCGATACAGAAACACACCTCAACCATCCCACGTCATTTGAAACCCTATTCAGCCGCTGGAACGCGAAACGCTTCCGGCAGGTCGTCCTCTTCGGACATTTTCCCTTTCACGCTTACAGTTGGCGAAGCTGTCTCCCCAGGCTCATTGACGGCAAAACACATCCCGTCCGGCAACCACCTCGCCGCCGTAGCGGCCTGCTCCGCCGTGATGCCCGCCGTGCGCTGGCCGGAGAAGACGGTTTCTAGGGTTTCGGCCAGCACGGCCTTCTTGTCGTCCTTGTGGACACGCGCCCAGGCTTCCCCCAGAACCTCGGCGGCGGCCTCCAAGGCGTAGCCCTTCTTCACCCGTTTCCAGAACGTCTCCGCCGTCGGCCGCCAGTGCGCAGCCATCTCGACACCGAGCCGTGCGCCGATCATGACGAACAAGTCTGCCTCCCCGTCACCCAAATGGCCCTTGAGCGACAGCGCCGCGCAATGGGCGAACAGCCGTTGCTTGGCCTCCATGGGCAGAGCGGAAAGCGCGCGGAAGCCCTCCTCCGCCGGTAGGTCGAGCCAACTCAGGTCGAAGTCCTTCGACGCTTCCATAACCTGCCCGCCCGAACGTTCCGCCCAGTTGTAGGGCAGGGTCGTCGACAGCGTCAGGTCCAGGGGTTTGTCGGAATACCCCAGGGTGAGCACGCTGCGGGCCATGGAGAACAGCATGGCGTCGAAGGCGCAGGCAAAGTCATCCGCCAGATAGCGTTGCGCGACCGCCAACCGGTCATATCCTAGGTCGTCCTTCAACGCCGCGCTGAAGGGTCCGGCCGCCGTAGCGGAAGCGTTTGCGCCTTTGTCGTTCACCTGATCTTCCGGCAGGACCAAGCCGTGCTTGATCGCAAGTTCTCCGTCATGCCCGACGCTCACGATGCAACCGGCCCGCGCCAGATCATCGGGCGCATAGGCGCGCAGAGCGTCCTCGATGGTGGCCAGTTCAGCCTCGGCGTCTTCGAATGCCTGGAGACGCTCCTGCGTCCAGGAATCCGCATCGGCTTCGCGCTCGATCTCCTGCAAGCGATCAGCAAGCCGATCCATCGCGGCCTCCTGGTCCGGCGTTGGGTCCACGGATTTGGGATAGACGGTCTGGCATGCGGAAACGGCGTCATAGGCGAGGTCGACCATGGTCTGGACCCACTTCCAGCCTTCGGCGGTTTTGAGAGCATCGGCTGCGGCTTCAAGCTTTTCCTGTACTAGGCGCATGACCAGGGCGCGGTCTTCGAGCCACAAGGCATCGTCGTCATCGCTGAACAGATCGCGAGAGACCGCGCCACCCGCCGCTTCGTAAGCTTCCTGCCCGACGAAACGGACGTACTTGGACGAGGCGGCGATCTTCTCCTCGGTCAAGAGGCGGCGGACCTGGTTGGCGTAGATATACCCGCCGCCGATCTCCGCCCACACCGCCAATTGCTGCGCGGCATCGTCGGTGACGGCGAACGCCATGAGGACGTCGAGGGAAATTTCCTCGTTTCGATAGGCCTCACGGATCTCCGGCGCCACGCGGCCCAGGCGCAGGCGTTGGCGCACCAGCTTCTCGGAATGGCCGAAGCGGTGGGCGATGTCGGCGGGGCTCAAGCCCTGGTCGGCCAAAGCGGCGAAGGCCTCGAACTGGTCGAGGGCATGCATGGACAGGCGCACCACGTTTTCGGCCAGCGAGACTTCGCCCGGATCACCGTTGTGAATCAGGCAGCGCACCGGGTAATCGGCGGGAATGCGCCCCTCGGCGGCCAGCGCTTGCAGCGCCGCCAAACGCCGACCGCCGGCGAGCACCTCGAAGCGTCCGTCATCGGCGGCGCGCACCACTAGGTTCTCCAACAGGCCGTGCGCCAAAAGAGACGCCTTCAGCTCTTCCTGCTCCGCCGTGCTCGGCGGGGTCTTGCGCACGTTCAGCGGGGAAAGGATAAGGTCTTCCAGGGAAACGGCCTGGGGGTGCGAGTGAGTTTGAGACATGGTCGGGAACTCCTGAGAGCGGCGGCGAAGGCCTCTCCTTCCCCTATCGACCGCTCACCCGAACCTCTGCCCGCCTCTGACTCTTTTTTCTCAGGCCAGCAACATTTCAAGTCGCGTGTCCCGAGATTTGACTTGATCGGGGCTGAGCACCACTCTAAGGTTTGCTCCACGGGTGCAGCGACACCCGGTCGTGACGACGAAGGCTAACGGCCATTGCTGAATCAATCAGGGCCGTACCTTCTTCCTTACGTGGTCGGCCCCTTCGCTTTAATGGAGGAAGCCATGCAACGGCACGCATATCGCCTACTTTCCAATTCATTTGCTAAGAAAAAAGCCAAGAATCTCGTCAGCATCGTCGAGTTGATGGGATTCGAACTTAAGCTCTCCCGGGCTCAAGAGATCGTCGCTCGCCTGATGGGGTACGACGATTGGGCCGAGTTGCTCCACGTCACCAGGGAAGCTCCTGAGAGCGGCGTCTCGGATCAAATGTTGCCGACGAAGGCGGCAAAGGCCCGCGAAAAGCATCAACTTAAGATTCTGGCTGACGAATTTGACATTGATGAATTCCCAGACGCCAGCAGCATTCTCGATGCGCTGGCGCCGACTGGAGAAGTCCGGGGTGGGCAACGACCGTCCGTGGATAAACTGGGCCTATACCTCACCGAAGCGGATGAAGCATGGCTTCAGGATTCCATGAACCTTGTTAGGCGCTTCGACGCCGCCGTCCGCCCCCTTTATGCTCTCTCCCCACACGGAGCCGGAAGTTCAATCAAACATCCGCTCACTCATGTAAAAATTCAGCGAATGGTCGGCGATCGAATGCCGAAAAAGAAGACCGACACCACGCCAAGTCAGATCGTGGAATGGGTAGCGGCCAGCTTTCCTGCGGACGCTCCCCTGGCTGGGGCCAAATTGGACGAGGTGACAAAGCGCGCCGAAGAAGCCTGTGAAGTATTCTTCGAATTGGACAACCGCATCCGGTCTCTCGGAATGGCTCCCATGCTGACGCCCGTGGATTGGATTTTCCTCATGCTGTATCGGAGCGCCGTCCACAGCGGTGACACGTCCTATTTCACGGCGGTCTGTCCCGAGCCGTGGCTTCATATCGGCTTCGACCTCCCCAAGTTTACGTTCAACCCGGAAAACGAGTGGAATGCATCCCGCGCCCTGTCCCTCCAACTCGCCTTGCGACGGGAATTCCTGGACGCCGGTTGGACAGGCGACGGCCCGCAGTGGCAGGTGACGTTCCGCGACGGCAATTCGGCAAAGGAGGAACTTACCGTCCCCGCGGCAAGTGCCGGAGCGGCGTTTGCCTGGTGCGCCGCCGCCAGGGCCGCTCTGCGTCTGGCCAAAGACCAGACCGTGAGTTCGGTTTCCCTGCTGTCAATTGTCGGCCCGGACGGCCCTGCCGATCTAGATAAGGCACTCCTTGAATCCAAAAGCCACCCGATTATTCGCCGTGGCAATCTTCTCAATTCGGAACGCTTGCGAGTGCGGGGGCGCAAACCATCAACAACGGCTAAGATTGCCTGTGCATAAGGCACGCAATACTCTACCTTTGGGTGAACCCGTTTAAAAGGTAAATAAGCCAATGCACCTAAGCAACATACGGCTGAAAAATTATCGCCGCCTGTCAAATGTGATGATCGACCTGGACAAAGACATATCCATCTTTGTCGGGGCCAACAATAGCGGCAAAACGTCCGTTGCTCAGGCGATGCATTTCTTTCTGTCCGGCGCACGCGATCGCGTGACCTTCCATGACATCAGCGCATGCCGCTGGGGTGACATCGATGCTTTTGCAAATGGCGTAGAGAATGCCGCCCTGCCGGATATGTCTGTTGATCTATGGTTGGATGTCGAACAAAGCGATCTTCACAGGGTGATCGACCTTCTCCCAAGCCTTAACTGGCAGGGAACGAAGGTCGGCGTCAGAATCGCCTTCACGCCACGTAGTGAAGGCGAAACCCTTGCACGCTTCCGTGAACGTCACGAACAGGCGCAGCAAGCCACAGCTGGCATCCAGATGCCCGAGGGCGAAGCACCTTATGTCGCCACTCCGCGCACACTACGGGAGTTCCTGGAAACCGAAATTCATAGGGAATACGAGTTCAGATACTTCGTCCTAGATGCCGCGCAGTTCAATGATGATCTCGAGCCAAATGCTGGTTATGAACCTCAGGAATTGTTACGGGAGCAGGGGCGAACTGGAAAAGATATCATCAACGCCCTGATCAGGGTCGATTTCCTTCATGCACAGCGCCACCTTTCGGATAGCGCCGGAGGCAGCCGCGCAGAGGAACTCTCACGCCATCTCAGCCGCTATTACCAGCGCAATCTTGAGCGGCATGCGAACGACTACAATGCGATCCGCGCCTTGGCCGATTCCGAAGCGCTTCTCAACCAGCATCTTGAACAAGTATTTGCCGATACGCTCCAGCGTCTGGCGGAACTCGGCTACCCGGGCCTAACCAACCCACGGCTGATGATCAAATCAGCATTAAATCCGGCAACGGTGATGAACAGTCAGGACGGCGCACATGTTCACTACGCGCTGAATGACGAAGGTCTAACGCTACCAGACAAGTACAATGGCCTCGGCTTTAAGAACCTCATTTATATGGTGGTCGAACTTCTGGACCTTCATGCGCAATGGCTGGCGGTCGAGGATAGCCGACCTCCGTTGCACTTGGTGTTTGTCGAAGAACCCGAAGCCCACTTGCATGCGCAGCTTCAACAGGTATTCGTCAACAAGGTGCTTGATATATTGGCCGCGGAAGACACCGATGCCAGCGGGTTCCGCACGCAATTAGCCCTCACGACCCACTCTCCGCATATTCTGTATGAACGCGGTTTCCGACCCATTCGGTATTTCAGGCGAGAAAGCTCCGGGGTGAACCAGTCGTCGCAAGTGCTCAATCTCTCGGAATTTTATCGGACGACCGGTGTCCCGAGCCGAGATTTTCTTGAACGATACCTGAAGCTAACTCACTGCGACCTGTTCTTCGCCGACGCGGCGATCCTTGTGGAAGGTAACGTCGAGCGGCTGGTAATGCCTCAAATGATAGCCAAAGCCGCGCCGGGGTTACGCTCCTGCTACTTGAGCGTGCTCGAGATCGGCGGCGCATTCGGCCATCTGTTCCGCACACTTATCGAATTCCTAGGAATCACAACTCTGGTGATCACCGATCTGGACAGCGTCATTGGCCCGGCTGTTGACGAGAACGGCGAAGAGGAGAATGCGGTAGAGACAGAGAGGGAAGTGGACGATGAGGGCGACGACGATGAGGAAGGTGGTGCGGCAGGAAGCACCTGCACGCCTGAAACGCCTGGTGCGGTAACCTCGAACCAAATGCTCGTGCAGTGGCTCCCCGGCAGGAAACGCATAGACGCGCTATTGGCTCTCGATGCGGCGGACAAGACTATCGCACTTGATGAAAGCGGACTGGCCGCGGTGCGCGTGACATATCCCTGCACTGTTGATCTATCGCGAGGTGACGAGCGGATACAGCGGGCAGGTCGTACTCTCGAAGTCGCCTTTGCCTTTGACAACTTTACCTGGACCCAAGAAGCCACAAACAAGGACTTGAAACTACGTGTACACGCGCCGCAAAACCTAGAGGACATCGCACAACGCCTTCACGACAAGGTTCATAGTTCAAATTACAAGAAAACGGATTTTGCACTGGCCTTGCTCGCAAAAGATCCTGACGCATGGACGGTTCCGCACTACATCGCGGAAGGTCTGCAATGGCTTGAAACCAAGCTTGGCGTAGACGAACAGGATGATCGGCCGGAAGGTGACGGCGCATGACGAGCCGTATCGGAAAGCCGAATACCGAAACCGACACGAATCTGCATAGAAGGTTGGATGGCAACGGCAACCGTCATTTCGTGATGGTTGCCGGGGCCGGTTCTGGAAAAACAACGTCGCTTGTCAAAGCGCTGGCTCATATCGAGCGCTCACAGGGAACTGCTCTGCGCCGGAACGGGCAACAAATTGCCTGTATTACATACACGGACGTCGCCGTCGAAGAAATCCGGGGAGACGTCGGCAACGATACGTTATTCCATGTCTCGACAATTCACAGCTTTCTCTGGGCTGTGATCAAGCCGTTCCAGAACGATCTCCGCCAATGGGTTCATGACCGGCTGAACCGTAAGATCGAAGAAGAGCAGGAAAAAATCGACAAACCGCGCACGCATCAGAAGACGAAAGATCAGGCGCGGGATAACATTGAACGCTATCAACGCCAGCTTGAAGAGATCAATCGGGTCAAAAACTTTCGATACGGAACCGGCAGCGATTATTCGAACGGTGTTCTAGGCCACAGCGATATCTTAAGCATCGGCCCGACCTTCATTGGCAACCACGCCTTAATGCGAAGCGTGCTGGTACGGCGCTTCCCGGTTGTTTTTGTCGATGAAAGCCAAGACACAGATCCAGCATTCGTTGACGCTTTACGCGCCGTAGCGAGGGAGGCGCCACAAGGGTTTTGCCTCGGTTTTTTCGGAGATCCCGTTCAGAAGATCTACATGCAGGGCGCTGGTCCAATTGCGCCCGAGGACGGCTGGGAGATCCTGGAGAAGCCTGAGAACTTCAGATGCCCGCAAGCTGTGTTGCGTGTGATCAACAGGATTAGAGCCGAAGATGATGGGCTTGAGCAGACGCGGGGCCGCCGTGAAACCTTGAACGGAGAAGAGGTGCCAATAGAAGGCACTGCAAGAGTTCTGGTGCTACCGGCGGATGATCGACGGCAGGAACGGCTGGAAGACGCACGCCGCTGGCTAGTGGAACAAGATGACGATGAACGCTGGTTGGAGGAGGAAGATGAAAGCGCCCTACGCTTGCTGGTGCTGGTGCACAGGATGGCGGCAATCCGGTTAGGGTTTCCCAATCTTTACGGAGCACTGAACGACAAGGCGCCAGAGAACCTGAAGACCGGGCTCGTAGATGGCACGGCATGGGTATTCCAACCCTTCTTGCCCTACATTCTACCGCTCGTTCTTGCGCGCGGGGAAAGACGCGAGTTCGAAATCATGCGCCTACTCCGCAAATATTGCCCGAGGTTACAGCCCGATGCTCTGGTCGGAGGCAATACGGCAGCGGCATTGAATGACCTGCAAGCCGATGTCGCTGCGCTCGTTGATATGTTGGAACCTGGCGATGGCACACGTGTTGGCGACGTGGCAACATTTTTGCGGGATCGAAACCTCTTTGTATTTGATCAACGATACAATGAACTTCTTGATTCCTTCGCCCTTGATAATCTCCTCGAGGGAGTCGAGTTGGGAACTGATCCCAGCCCCGAGAACGCAGGATTGCGTTTCATGCGGTGTCAAGCAAAGGAACTGTGGGGTTATCGCAAGTACATTGAAAAGCTTTCCCCCTTTGCGACACAGCAAGGCATCAAAGGCGCGGAATTCGACAAGGTTTTGGTTGTAGTCGACGATCAGGAAGGAAAATCACCGACGTTCTCATACGGAAAGTATTTCGGCGTCACACCACTCTCGGACACCGACGAGAGAAACATTGCCGATGGAAAGGACTCGGTCATCGATCGGACAAGGCGCTTGTTTTACGTGTGCTGCTCCCGAGCATTGTCCGATCTAACTGTCGTCATCTTTACGGAAAACACCGCGCAAATGCAGGGCGCTTTAGTTCAAAAGGGTTTTTTCGAACCAGGATGCATCCATGTCTTCACGTAATGAGTCGTGCCGACACAGGGCAGCAGCTAAATGATGAAAGCCGTCACCATGCCGGCAGCCAGAGGAAACTCGCCCCCAACAAGCTGCGGCAGGAAGCGAAATGGAGCCAGATTTTCTGGCGGCCCCATCAAAGCCCGTCCCAATAGGTCCATGTCCCCCGAGACCATCGCAATAGATGGCAAAATTGTTACATCAACGACTTCCATGCTGGGTAGAGTAAGCCAACTGTGCATATCAAGACTTGTCCCTCCTTCTGGTGAACGGACAATTTTCTCGACATCTTTTGTATCGACACCAAATAGCCGCCCCCTGCCCATCTCATAGACACTGCCCCAAGTAACCGAAACGCCAAAGCCATCGTCAGTCAGACGTTTCGCCAATTCCAAATTTATAGTGAAGCACTGCCCTGCCATGTTCTGCGCTTGACCGCCAAGCATGTCAGTCACGATGTCCCTGACGTGGCGCTGAAGACTATCGCTAAAGCGCTCGTCCAGATTCATCTGAAGCCCGGAAGGGAGGGCGTTTTCACCAAGGCCGAGATCTGCCGTTCTGTGACATGCCGCCTCGAAAAATGCAGTATAATTTTCTGCCTCTGGCATCATATCCGCCGCCGACATTCCTTCATCTTTCTTCCCTTTCCGACGAAATATCATCCTCAATAAATTCATTGGCTTACGTTCTTTCTCTATGTGTGGTGGACCTAAATGTCCTGGTAGAGCGCCGCTGCTGCTTCCGGAAATAGAAACCGAAATGCAGGATTGAAAGCATGTCGCTGCCGGTATTTCTGAATGCCTGAGTCCTCGTTATTTTTGTTTCGCTGAACCTTCTCCCAGAACCTCGGCCAATCCAACACTTCACGGCACTGATACGTCTCGACGACCGCGACCAGTGCGTCCGTAAACCACGGCCACGTCTCTAGGATTGTATCGACACGCCCTTTCAAATTTTGATTCCCGAAATAGACGCGCCCATCTCTCACCTCGAACAATCGATCCAACACATCGAAGAAGCGCCACTCCTCCACCTGATCCAAGGCAACGTCCCATAGGTCGCCGAGACACTCCGTAATCCTCTTGTACGCCGCAAGCTCGACCTTCCGCGCCCAGGCATCGCCGTTATTCCTCCGCGTCAGCCAACAAGGCTCAAAGCGCTTGATGAGCGCGGAGTAGCGGCTTCGCTGAGCGATAGCTTCTGCACGCAAGAAGTCGAATGCATATGCCTTCTTGGCCCCGTCATGCCAGTGAAGATCGTGAATGGAGACGAGTTTCGACACCCAAGACTGCTGATCTCTCGCAGCAGCGGATTCTGGGGAGCGCCACCAGGCTTTCAGATGTAAAACACCCGTGTTTTTCGTCTCGGCGATGGCCTCACCGTCCAACTCGAACGCATTGAAGAAGTTGACCACGTAAATGTCTTCGGAGGTCGCCAATTCCCTGAATTTTTCAAAATCATGGAATACCCAAATCGTAAAAATGCCATGACTTTTGTTGTACGCTTCCCGGCCTTCAATGATTGGCACTTGAGTTGTGGAGAGCTGAAGCTCCAGCGCCAACTGTCGATTGCCGTAAATGGAAAACACATCCGGCTGCGTGGAATGACGATCACCAAGAACAGCGCTTTTTTCGACTTTCGTCCCTTGAAAGCGTTCGTCTTGTTCCAAGGCTCTCGCGATAAGGAGCTTGAGGTCTTGATGAAGCTTGCTTTCTTGTCGCCCACCGAATTTTCGAGCATTGATTGCCCTTAGGCTTTCCCCTTTCGGCGTGTGGCAAGAACAGGCAAGCCCCTCTCCTTTTCGGTGTGAAAAATGATCCACGCCTCGAAAACCGCCTTTTCGGGCATATACCGCCCCATTACAAAGTGAGCATCGATACGCGGGATCACCTTGCTGGAAGCGGGCCGTTTCCTTGCGACGAAGTGCATTTGTCTTCCACGTCGAGTGCTCGAAAAAGGCATCGGCTGATAGGTGTCGATTCAAATCCACATCCAAGATGCTCTTGATCAATCTCAACGCAGGCCTCCCATTCCGCACAGCCTTGTCTTCACAATACAATTTTTGCTTCCAGGGTAAGCTATACCCGTTTACCGTGACAGAATCGGTCATGGTTGATAAAGGGGGATTGGGTGAGATTTCAAAAAGCAGAGCAACTCCTGAGATTGGCCATGTTAATGCAAAGACGGTCCGATGGGATTTCTCTACGAGAAATTGCAGAGGAGTTTGAAGTCCAGCATCGAACGGCCCAGCGAATGCGTGACGCCGTAGAGCGCCTTTTCCACGACCTGGAGGAAGTTCCTTGCGATACGAAGGAAAAGCGCTGGCGCCTAGCTCCCGGAAGACTGGAGAGACTGGTTGGGCTTTCCGCTCAGGATCTCTCAAGCCTGGAGATTGCGGAACAGCGGCTTCGACGGGAGTCCCTTGTCGAAGAAGCTGATCGTCTCAAATCTCTTGGTCTGAAGCTGAAGACGGTAATGCGCCCCCTGGAAAGGAACCGCATTGAAACTGACCTTGAGTTTTTGTCTGAAAACGAAGTTTTTGCCGCAAAACCCGGCCCCATGGCGCTTCTTGCCGACGGCATATATGACCAGTTGAAGGAGGCCGTCCTCCGATCACAACGAATTAAAATCGTCTATCGATCAAGGAAAGGTGAAGATAGTTCGCCTGTGTTGGAACCGTATGGATTTCTACTGGGGCACCGGCATTATCTTGTCGCCATAAACCCCGGGAAGGATTCGGCCACCTTGAAGAACTATACCCTCTCGAGGATTAGCTCCGTTGAGTTACTGCCAACGACTTTCATTCGGGATGACAGCATTGACCTGAAAAAATACGCGGAACGCTCGTTCGGAATTTTCGTCGAGGATGAAGGACCTGTCGAGGTGATTTGGCGCTTTTCTCCGACAGCCACAGAAAGCGCCAGAGATTTCAGGTTTCATCCCACGGAAATCAAGGAAGAAGAACATGACGGGTCGTTGCTCGTAAAATTTACCGCAGGAGGACTTATCGAAATGGCGTGGCACCTGCTGATGTGGGGAGACCACGTTGAGGTCATTAAGCCCGACAAGCTGAGAGAGTTGGTCGCCCCTCTGAAACTCAAATGGGACGCCTTACCATGACCGTTTTTGACACCCGGCGATGGTAAGAGTAGGCATCAACATTGATAGGAAGGTCTAGATGCCAAACCGGGATGTACACGTACCAGTTTCCGCTGCCGCAGGAGCCATTGCTGCAGGAGCTTGCTCTTTCGATGAACCGATTGCCGTAATCATCAGCAGAGTGATTGGCGGAACCGTCGGTGGTTATATCGGCGGCCTGATGCCGGATATCATCGATTCACCACGAAACGGCCCCAACCACCGTAGTATCGGCCACGGGCTCATTCCCATTGGCCTGATATGCAGCTTAGCATTTAGGGCTGTAATTGGCTTTCGCGAACGGCTGAAAGCCGACGCCGTGTTGGTCAGGGAAGACGCTCCTCCCCGAAGCCTGTTTCTTGAAGCGATGATCGGCGTGATTGACGGATTTATAGCGGGATATTTGGCGCACTTGGCACTGGATGCAGGAACGTCAAAGGGACTTCCCGTTTTGGCATAGCACGTATTCCAGCGTGCCGACCTGGCCTCATATGTTGTCTGGAATTACTTTCTCAAAAATTCCGAGAGAATTCCGAAGCGGCATTTCCGGGATTATGGCGCAGAATCAAAAAGACCGTAACTCGTTGGAATTACGGTCTTTTTATTGGTTGCGGGGGTCAGATTTGAACTGACGACCTTCAGGTTATGAGCCTGACGAGCTACCGGACTGCTCCACCCCGCGTCGGTGATTTGTTCTTACGACAACGGCCCCTTGAGGGGCCGGGTGCGTATGGTTTTGTGTTTAGGTTCTACGTATG
>Ga0209475_10000547_pt1 | contig 72123 bp, 51 predicted proteins | sample tdDd471_FD_187128 | JGI IMG/M metagenome (GOLD analysis project Ga0209475, IMG submission 187128) | Marine sediment microbial communities from the Atlantic coast under amendment with organic carbon and nitrate - tdDd47.1 (SPAdes)... | ecosystem: Environmental > Aquatic > Marine > Coastal >... | reverse complement strand
TCCCTGCGACGGCGAGGGCTACGGACCCGGCGACGGCACCTGCGACGGCGAAGGTCCCTGCGACGGCGAGGGCTACGGACCCGGCGACGGCACCTGTGACGGCGAAGGTCCCTGCGACGGCGAGGGCTACGGACCCGGCGACGGCACCTGCGACGGCGAAGGTCCCTGCGACGGCGAGGGCTACGGGCCCGGCGACGGCACCTGCGACGGCGAAGGTCCCTGCGACGGCGAGGGCTACGGACCCGGCGACGGCACCTGCGACGGCGAAGGTCCCTGCGACGGCGAGGGCTACGGACCCGGCGACGGCACCTGTGATGGCTGCCCGTGCGACGGCAGCTGCGACGGGGACGGCTACGGACCGGGAGACGGCACCTGTGATGGCTGCCCGTGCGACGGCGCCTGTGACGGGGACGGCTACGGACCGGGCGACGGCACCTGTGACGGGGACGGCTACGGACCGGGCGACGGCACCTGTGACGGGGACGGCGCCTTCGTCTTCGGGCCCCGGAAGTAGCGTGACGGCGCGAACGCCTCGCTGATCACGGAGGCTCGAGAGCGGTGACGCCAAGACCCGTCACCGCTCGCTCCCCGCGACGGCGAGGCGACGCACTACGCCTTCGGGAGCGCCGCCTGGAAGGCCTCGAAGGCGGGGGTCGCGGCGAGCTCTCGAACCAGGATCTGATAGCGCCAGGTCGCCTGGTACTGGGGCTCCGCGCCCTCGGCGCCGGCGCGGGTGAAGCAGCCGAACTCGCGCAGGCGCTCGAGACCGTACTCGATGATGCGCCGGGTCGTGCGCTGCCCCTTCCGATCGTCCTTCGTCTCCATCGCCGAGACGCGGTTCCGATAGACGCGCCAGGCCTCGTAGAAGCCCTCCATCTCGTCGGCGACCGGGTCCGGGGCGTCCTTCTGCGACGCCGCGATGCGGTCCGCCAGGCTCCGGAGCGTCGCCTCGACGTCCTCGACCGTCACCGGCGGCCGCGCGAAGGTCGGATCCTCGACCAGGTCCCGCGAGCGCGGGAAGAGCGTCGCCGCGATAGCCAGCTGGACCAGCCCGTCGAGCAGCCGATCGTCCGCGGCGCTGCTCGACGGCCGGAAGTCGGCCGGCTTGTACGCGAACGGCGAGGCCTCGGCCGGCCCGATGACGAGCCCGTGGGCCGACGCGTCGAGGAGCCGGAGCCCCAGCCCGCGCCCTACCGCCGCGACCGCCTCCCGAAAGGTCGGATCGTCGAGGAAGCGCTCCACGAGGCGCCCGTACTCGAGCTCCTGAGCCGGCCGCGCGCGCCCGTCGAGCCCCCAGGCGACCAGGCGCCCGGCGTCCTCCATGTCTTCGACCGTGAACGTGTTCAAGCGCGCTCTCCTCGGGCGGATGTCGACTCCTCGGGTGCCTCGGCGGCGGCCGAGCGGCGCGACCGGGGCGCGATCTCCAGCTCGTCGCCGGCGAAGCCGTGGGTGCCCAGCGCGCCCGCCCCACGGCGGACGACCAGCGGCAGGTCCGCGTCCTCCTCGGGCGCGAAGTACTGGAGCGCGACCAGGGTCATGAGCTCCAGCGGCGCCCGCTCGCCGCCTTCACCGACGACGTCGAGGAGCTCGGTCAGCGAGGTCGGCCGCGTCACCGTCGCCAGCGCTTGTTCGACCGCCTTCACCGAGGCGGCGTCGAAGCGGACGCCGTCGAGGCTCTCCGGCGCCGGGGTCGTCAGCTCCGGCGCCAGCACGGCCACATCGGTCCGCGCCACGTCCCGTCGCGGCTTGAGGCACCAGCCGACCAGGTCGACCAGGGACGGCACCGCCGGCGCCTGCGCCCCGAAGAAGTCCGGGAAGAGCGCCTCGAGGTGCTCGGTCGCGAGGCGCTGGTCGGCGCGCATCGCCGGCTCGAGGACCTCGCCCAGGAGGTTCGGCCACGCCGCCGGCACCGACCACGCGAACGTCTGCCGCGCCTGCTCGTCGAGAAAGATGTTGCGCGACCGCATCAGCCGGTCGTGGAGGTCGAGGTGGCGCAGGCGACAGTCGCTGATGAGCGCCGACACCTCGGCCAGCGCTCGGGCCCCCGGCTCGCCGGGGGACATGACCCCGAGGCGCTCGTCGGCGGTCGACAGGATGTTGCGCTCGACCGCGAGGCGGAGCTCGATGTGCGACAGCGCGTCGGACAGGAGCCGCGGCACGTCGCGCCGCCAGTCGACGCTGTCCACGTCCCGGCGCGTGTCCCGCAGGATCGAGCCGACCTTCTCGCCGTAGCGCAGGGACTGCCAGCGCGCGTTCCGCGCCGCCTGCGCCGCGTCGTCGAGGCGCCCCCGGGCGAGCTGCGACTCGACGACCGCCTCGGCGGCGGCCTGGGCGTCCTCGATGTCGAGGTCCAGGGCGTTCAGGTAGAGGTTCAGCGCCTCGTTCGACAGGCGCAGGACGGTCCCGCCGGCGGGGTGCAGGTGGTCCATCACCAGGCGGAACTCGAGCTTCCTGCGGACGGCCCGACCGTCACCGTCGAGGTCCGTGTAGGTCACCTCGAACGGCCGCCGACGCTCGCTGTCGTTGCGGAGGCCCGCCAGGACCCGGTCCACCATCGCGCTGTGACGCGGGCGCTCCGGGACCAGCCCCGCCGCCTCGTCCATCGCCGCCAGGAGCGGCCCGAGCGCCTTCTCCACCACGTCCCGGTCGACCTCCTGGTCGAGCCCGGCGGAGTCGACGATGAGGTCCATGACCTTCATCGCCAGGGCCAGGGCGTCGTAGTGGCGGAGCTCCGGGTCGCGGCGGGTGTCGCTCTGACGCAGCTCGTGCAGCGGCGCCATGTGCAGCAGCACCCTCAGACGATGCGTCAGCCCACGGTGCCACGGCTCGGGCGGCGGCGGGGCGACCGTGCGCGGCGGGTCCAGCGGGGACGGCAGCTCGGCCCCGAGCCCGGGGAAGAGGGACCCCTGGGACGGGCTCGTCTCCGGCCCGAACCTCGACGCCGCCTCGCTCTCCGTGTCTCTCGCCGCCATCCTCTTCGACCCTCTCGCGCTCGCCGCCGCCTCGGACAGGCGCGGAGTTCTATCACGCCCGACCCGGGTGAAAAGGGCTTTTCGGCCACCGGCGCGCGTCTCGGCGCCAGCCGATGGCGGCGCGCTCTGCCTGCACGGCGGACCAGACGTCCACGGGCCAATCGGCTGAGATCCCTGCGGCCCGCGGTCGTCCCGACCGCCCACGCGCCCGCCTTCGCTCGGGCATCGCCCCGCGCCGACGGCCTCCTGAGGTCAGTCCGTACCCTTGAGGTTGGCCACCGGGAACATCCGGTGGACGACCTCGGCGATGCCGTTGTCCTCGAGGACCGCCAGCACCGCGTCGAGGTCCTTGTAGACGTGGCCGCACTCGTCGAGCGGGGTGCGCTCGGTGTTCCCGACGATGCCGACGACCTCGGTCCCGCCGAGGGTCCGCCGGATGGTCCGCATCTCGGCGTCGATGTCGTCGTGGATGTGGGCCAGCTCGCGCTTCGCCTGCGCCCGCCCCAGGTGTCGACCGGAGCCGTGGTTCACCGAGCAGCCGGACCGGTAGGCCCCCTCCTTCGGCATCAGGATCGCGGCGCCGTCGAGCATCGATCCGGGGATGAGCACCGGGTGGCCGGTCTGCTCCCAGCGCGTGCCGACGAGGTCCGGGTGCCCCGCCGGGAACGCCCGGGTCGCGCCCTTGCGATGCACGAAGCCGCGGGTCGTCGTGCCGTCGGGCAGGACGAGGGTCTCCTCCTGAACGAGGTTGTGGCTGATCTCGTAGTACGGCTCCGGCGTGTGCCCGAAGACCTCCTCGGTGGCGGCCACGACGCCCTTCACGATGGTCCAACGATTCGCGACGGCGTAGTTCGCCGCGGCGTTGTGGTGGGCCCAGTACTGCTTGCCGAGCGGCTCGTCGGCGCGGAGCCACGACTGCTCGCGGCGGTTGTGCGGGATCCCGCGGTGTGCGGCGCCGGCCTTGAAGAAGTGGTTGGCGGTCTGCCAGCCGAACCCGCGGCTCCCGCAGTGGACCATCACCCAGACCGAGCCGTCGTCGCGGTCGGCCTGCAGCTCGACGAAGTGGTTGCCCCCGCCGACCGAGCCGAGCTGCGGCGCCGCCTTGTCCCTCGCCCGCTGGACGCGGTTGTCGTCGAACTCCGGCCCTACCTCGATGAACTGGCGCTCGCACTGGTCCGCCCGGACGCCGATGGCCTTGGCGCCGTGGCGCCAGATCTCACCCATCTCGCGCAGGGTGTGCGAGCGCATGAGCTCCGGCGTGTGGGTCCCGACGCCCAGGGCGACCCGGCGCTCGACGGCGCGGACCCAGCGCGCGCGCTTGTCCCAGCTGGCCAGGTCGGCCGCATGCATCCCGGGGACGCGCAGGTAGACGACCCCGCACGAGATGTCGTAGCCCGAGCCCGCCTGGACCAGGGTGTCCTCGGTGACGAGCACGCCGCCGACCGGCAGGACGTAGCCCTTGTGGCAATCGGGCATCAGGTACACGCCGCGCGCACCGGGGAAGCTGGCCGAGCGGTAGGCGTCCTGCCAGAGCCCCTCGTCGGTCGCGTCGAAGAGCTCCGGGGACAGGAAGGCGACGACGTCGCACAGCATGTCGCCGCGCTTGCCGAGGACGTATCGATTCGGGCCGTCGAGGACGGCGCTGTACTTCAAGCTCATGGCATCACGGGCGCGCGTCACGGCGCCGGGTCGAGACGGCCGCGGCCCGCCGGTGGCACCGGCGGGCCGCGATGTGGGGTGGCGGAGATCGAGCACGCTGACAAGTGCCATGCTCTGACCAACTGAGCTACGCCCGAAACGGGCGGCGGGACTCGAACCCGCGACCTTGGCATCCAGAATTGAGAAGGAAGCGCGCTCATAGCCGCCGCGGCGGATGATGATCGGGCCGTGTCGCCGGGTCAAGCAGCGGGTTTCACAGATAGCCCGCGATGATCTCGGCGACGTCGAAGGGCGTCGTGCCGGCGTCGACGGCGAAGACGGTGTCCGCGTCCTCGCGGCGCTCGACCGGCTCCCCCCGCGCCTCGGCGTGGAGGCCGAAGAGCAAGGCGAGATCGGGCTTCTCGAGGGTCGTGATGGCGCGGGCGACGTGGACCAGCCCGCGGCGGTTCGACTCGATGTTCAGCTGGGGACCGGGCACCGCGCGGAGAGCGAGGTCCGCCCAGCAGAGCCGCCGCTCCACGACGTCGATGACCAGGGGCACGGAGATGCGCTGGGCGCCGGAGAGATCGAGCCGGTCCACCACCGTCGCCGGCTCGAAGATCTCGCCGGAGCCCGGGGCCTGGCGCGCCATCCACCCGGCGAAGCACTCCGGGATGGCGTCGAAGGGCTGGCGCGTGAAGGACAGCACGCTCATGACGACCCAGCGCCCGCCGTGCCGCGCGACCGAGGCCAGGTCCAGGTCGATGAACTCGCACGCGCCGTTCGGCGCCGAGGTGATGTCGCCGCTGTGCGCGGCCTTGTACTTCGCCGACCGGAGGTTGGTGTAGGAGACGTGCTCCTTGTAGCGCCAGTCCGCGTCGTACATGACCGCGGACAGGTCGATGTCGACCCGCCCGGTGGCCTTGCCGGCGACCGTCCCCTCCTTCCACCACAGGAAGAAGCGGACGGTGTCGCCCTCGGGAAGCGGCAGCCACGAGCCGCGGACGAGGGTCCGGAGCGCCTTGCTGGCCGAGCGCTGGGAGAACGGGACGAGGTAGTCCGACAGCGCCGGGTCGACGTGAACGCGTCCCAGGGGCGGGAGCTCGGAGAAGCGCGCGACCAGCGCGGCCCGAGCGTGGGCGATGACGACGTCGCACAGCGCCTGCGGCAGCGGGGGCAGCGTGTTCGGGACCGTCGCGACCTTGGCCACCGCGCCCTTGGGGAAGAACGCGCGGTACCTGTCCGGGGTCGGGCGCGCGCGGAAGTGCGCGATGATCTGCAGCAGGACCGGCGTCGCGACGTCGGTGGCGGCGGCGGCGAAGGCGGTCAGGACACGCTCGGCGCGCTCGGGGCCGTCCAGGCTCAACCGGAGGAGGTGGTCGAGGCGCCGGGAGAGGTCGCCGGGGCGGCCGCGGAGCTCGGCCAGCGCGGCGTCCACGTCACGGCGCTCGAGGGCGGTCTCGACGTACGAATTGAACGTCTTGAAGGATCTCGTTCGGCGGAGCTCATCGAACGCGGCGGCCGCCTTGGGGAAGGCCCGTCGGTGCTCGCCCGGGTGGAGCCGCTCACCGAGGCGCAGCCACGCCCCGCGGTGGCGGTGCATGTCCTCGAGGGGCGAGCGCAGCCGGTCGAGCAGGGCCAGGTAGAGCCGGCGCTCGCGGCGCGGGACGCCCTCGAACCGGGTCGGCCGCGCGAGGCTGACGTCGCCACCCGAGCGCGCGACGGCGAGGCGCAGGACGTCGGTCGCGGTCTTGAAGTAGCGCGTGAGCAGCACGTCGGCGGTGTCGCTCCGGTCGAGGACGAGGCCGGCGAAGTGGGCGAGGTTCTCCTTGTGGGGGATGTCCGTGGGCAGGAGCGCCTGGAGCTCGCCCGCGAAGCGCTCGACGAGCAGCGCGACGTCGGCCTTGTCGACGGGCGAGGTCGAGGTCTTCGCGCCGACCAGCTTCGGCAGGAGGCCCTTCAGCTCGTCGGTCGACATCAGGCCGATGGGCTCGAGCTCGAGGGTGTCGGCGAGGGGCGGTCGGTCGGGGGTGGCGTAGTCGGGCAGGATCCGAACGCCGAAGAGGTCACCGAGGTAGTGCGCGATCGCGTTGAGGAAGAGCTCGGCGTCCGGCGCCTCCATGACCTGGGCCGGGAAGCCCGGATACATCGGGTCCCAGCGGACGTGGGCCCCACGAATCGTCGACAGCGGGCCGACGAGGCCGCCGTGAAGCGTCGCCAGGTCCCGCTCGCTCAGCGTCCGGATGCGCTCGAGCAGCGTCGGATCGGGCACGTACCCGAGCTGCCGCAGGTGGGCGAGCAGCGTCGCGAGCTGCGCGGGTGCGACCCGGTCGTCGCCCGCGGCCACGATGACCTTGCGCCAACGCCGAAGCGTCAGCTCCATCACCCGTACGTCTTCCACGCCGGCCCCTCCGATTGGTCGCGGGTAGCCCGAGATGGTCTATCGGCCTCGAACGCCCGTCAATCCGTCGGCCCGCGCGGCCCGCCGCGCACCCCGCTCAGGGCTGGGCCGGGGCGGCGCAGCGGAAGCCGGTCAGCTCGTCGGTCGAGCCGGGGGAGTAGCCGACCCGCCGGAAGGTCGCCGAGAGCGAGGCGCCGTCGCGGTTGTTGAGGGAGCCGCCGCGGCAGACGTGGAGGAAGCCCTTCTCCGGGCCGGTCGGGTTGTGGACCTTCTCCTTCGAGTAGGGCCCATGGAAGTCGGCGACGAGCTCGCAGACGTTGCCGCTCATGTCGAGGGCGCCCCACGGGCTCGCGCCGCGCGGGTAGCTGCCGACGGGCGCGGTCTCCGTGAGCCAGCGGCCGTTGGTCGAGGCGTGGACCCGGCGCTTGTTCGGCGCGCCCCCGCCCCACGGGTAGCGACGGCCGGCCTTGCCGCGGGCGGCGAGCTCCCACTCCGCCTCGGTCGGGAGCCGCTGCTTCTTCCACTTGCAGTAGGCGTCGGCGTTCTCCCAGGTGACGCAGTTGGCCGGGTGTTCATCGCGGTCGGCGTGCAGGGGGTTGCAGCGCTCCTCGTCGTAGTCCGGCTTCTTGCAGGCGCCGGCGGCGATGCACTCCCGGAACGCCTCGTTCGTGACCTCGGTCCGGTCGATGCAGTACCGCGTCAGCGACACCTGGTGTGCCGGCCCCTGGCCGTCGCGCGCGCCCTTCTTGCCCATGGTGAAGGTCGTCTCGGGGATGGGGATCATGCCCTCGGGGCAGGCGAAGATGCCGACGCAGTTGCCGTGCTCGTCCCTGGCCTGATCGTAGGGGCACTTCTTCGCGGCCGAGGCGCCGGGCGCGACCGCGACCAGGCCGAACGCCGTGAACGTGGTCAGGATCAGGGTCTTCGTGCGGCCGTTCATCGCGCCTCCATCGTGGGCTGGCGGTGTGCTGGGGTCGCCGACGGACAACGCCCCCTCGATTCGGGATGTTCCAGCGCCCGGCGCCGCGCCGCAAGGTCCGGTCAGGGCGTCGGCCCGTCGGAGAGCCGCTCGAGACGGACCCGCTCGACCCAGGCGCCAGCGCCCCGAGCGCGGCCCTCGAGCGCGGCCTCGGCGTCGCTCGGGGCGAGCTCCGGGGCCCCGACGACGACGACCACCTCGGCGGGGTTCGGCGGCGGCGGGACGGTCCAGCGGACAGGCACCATCGCCGCCTGCTGGAGGAGCCGCGGACGCGCGTCGTACAGCACCTCGGCGCGCCCGGCGTCGTCGCGGGCGACGACCGCGACGCGCTCGCGCCCGGCGGGGAAGACCGAGAGCGTCACGGCAGCGCCGACCGGTAGCGGCCGCTCCGCGCTCCACAGCTCGGGCCCGGAGTCTCCGACGAGGTAGACGGCGACGGCCGGCTTCGGCGGGATCACCGTCCCCGGGCGCAGCTCGTCGGGTTGCCCGAGCACCAGCATGATGATGAAGCCGGTGACGCTCAGGGCCGTGATGGTCCCGACGTAGATGAAGAAGAAGCCGGCGCGTCGCTCCATGTCCCCATGATACCGACGGTTGGGCCGCTCGTGCGGGCTGCGACATCTGGGCGCAGCCCGAGCCGCGCGCCGTCAGCCCGAGCGCACCGGCGCTGGGCGGCGACGCTCCAGGAAGACGCGCCGCAGCGCCCGCCGAACCGTGGCGGTGCGCGCCTCGGTCCCCTGGGCGATGAGCCACGCGTAGGCGAGGCTCGCCGCCAGCAGCGCGACGTACATGCCGAAGACCTCCGGGCCGGGGGCCCAGCGCTCCGGCGCGCCGGGCTCGCCGCCGATGAACGCGCGGAGCGCGACGATGAAGGGCAGGTGCAGCGCGTAGAGGCTGTACGAGAACGCGGCGAGGCGCACGCTCACCCGGGCGGAGACCGAGCGGGCGGGCGTCTCCGCGCGCGGCGCCGCGAGGATGCCGTAGACCCAGAGGAAGACGGCCCCCGCGAGGACGTAGTCGGCGAGGAGGCCGGGCCGTACCCGGGCGAGGGCCAGCGCGCCGAGGGTCGCGAGCCCGCCGATCCAGGGCAGGAGGCGCCGCGCCCACGCGGGGATGCGCGGGATCGGGATGACGGTGAGGGTCGCGCCGAGGAGCCAGACCGGGAAGTACAGCAGGATCTCGCGGCCGACGACGACCGCCGCGGCGACGGCCAACCCCGCGGAGACGATGCGCTCGACGAGGCGACGGGCGACGACGGCGCGCAGGGCGAGCGGGAAGAGGAGGTAGTACCAGAACTCGTTGGCGAGGCTCCAGAGCGCGCCGTTCGAGCCGATGGTCGGGGCCGCGATGGTCTGGAGATAGAGGCTGTTCAGCACCAGCGTGTCGACGCCGTGATGCGCGGAGATGTCGGCCGGGAGGATGTTGCCGGGGAAGCTCCCGTCGTAGAGGCCGGGCATCGCCGAGGCGCCGAGGTGGTCCCAGAGCAGGGTCAGCAGGAGTGCGGGGATCAGCACCAGATGGAGCCGCGAGACGCGGCTGATGAGGTAGTTGCCCCAGCTCCAGGTCGCCCCCGGGGTGTGCCGGGACTTGATGGCGTGGCCGATGAAGAAGCCGGACAGCACGAAGAAGACGAGCACCGCCTGGTGGCCGAGGCCGGTGGCGAAGTAGAACGCCCGGGTCGGCGCGCCGGCGGCGGTCAGCTCGCCGTAGTCCACGAACAGGAGGTTGCGCGCGTGTCCGGCGAGGACCGCGAACGCCGCGACCGCGCGCACCGCGTCGAGCGTGGCAGAGGCGCGCGTTCCGTGGTCGATTCTCAACGCGATGCTCCAGGCGCGGGAGGAGGGGCGCGGGTCCGGGAGTCCGGGGCCGGAGATCCTTGGGTACCCGAGATCCCCGGTTTGATCACCTCAACTGCTGGGCGCCTTTCGCCGACGCAGCACCGTTGCGTAGAAGCCGTCCATCCCGTGGAGATGCGGCAGCGGCGCCAGCGCGAAGCCATCCGGGGTCGCCAGCTCCTCGGCCCTGGCCTTGCCCAGGATCTCCTTGACCGGTACCCGCTCGAAGTCCGGCTCGGCCTCCAGGAAGCGCCGCACGACGCCCTCGTTCTCGGCCTCGAAGACGGTGCAGGTCGCGTAGACGAGGCGGCCGCCCGGGGCCACCAGCGGCGCGGCCCGGAGCGCGATCGCCAGCTGGGTCTCGGGGAGCGCGTCGATGAAGTCCGGCGACATCCGCCAGCGCGCCTCGGGGTTTCGTCGCATCGAGCCGACCCCGCTGCACGGCGCGTCGACCAGGACCCGGAGCGCCTTGCCGCGGTGCCGGGTGATGGACTTCGGCAGCGGCTCGTCCGCGCCGACCACCTCCCAGCGGTGGTTCGACAGCCCCGCCCGACGCGCGCGGCGCCCGAGCTCGTTCAGCTTCCGCGGGGACACGTCCATCGCCAGGATGCGCCCCTTCGACGCCATCAGCGCGCCCAACGCCAGGGTCTTGCCGCCGGCGCCCGCGCAGGCGTCGACGGTCAGCCCGCGCTTCGGCGGCGCCACCAGCTCCGCGCACAGCTGCGAGGCCTCGTCCTGCACCTCGAAGAGCCCGGCCCGGAACGCGCCCAGCCCGAAGGCGTTGACCCGCGTGACGAAGTGGAGGCCGTCCTCGGACCAGCGCGTAGGCTCGGTCTCGACCCCCTCGAGCTTCAGCCGGGTGGCGAGCTGCTCGCGGGTCGTCTTCAGCCGATTCGCGCGAACGGTCATCGGGGCGCGCTGGTTCAACGCCTCCGCCAGCGCCCCGGCGTCGTCGGGGCGCTCGGCCAGCAGACGCGAGGCGATCCAGTCGGGCAGCGAGCGCTCGAGGGCGAAGCGCTGGAGGGGATCCTCGACCTCACCGATGGCGGCGAAGGCCCCGACGACGCGGTCCCACGGGATGTCGGGCCGCTCGGCGGCGGCCTCGGACACCGGCAGCGCTTCGTAGAGCACGCGGTAGGTCAGCAGATCCACGTAGGCGCGGCTCGCGCTCCGATACACGCCGGGCTCGGGCCGCTCGATCCCCGCGGTGTCGAGCACGTGGTCGAGCGTCCGCGCGCGCCGGACCATCCCGTAGAGGGTCTCGGCGACCTCGCGCCGCTCCCGCGAATGGAGCTGCCGCGCCTCCCGAAACGCCTGGGCGAGGCGCGAGGTGACGAAGCTCCAGTCCTGCCGGCAATCCCGCCACAGCTCGATCAGCGCGTCGCGGACGCGGTCGACGCTGCCCGGGGAGCGCTGCTTTCGCTTCGAATCGTGCTTTCGCCGGGGTCGCTCACCACTCATGGCGGCGGCTTATAGCACGCCGCGCGGTTTGGCGATCAGTCGTGACGTCGACGTCGACGCGAGCCGGCCTGCCCGCCGACATCGACGAAACATTGCGAATAAAAACAATGACCTACCCGCACCACACGGCCCGCTCGTGCTGTCACGCTTTGTATCGGTTCGGTATCGACCGGGCCGGTGACCGAATTTCGCGGGGCGCGGCGGGGTCTGGGTTGCCATGCACGGCCTGGTCGGCAGGCGTGCTCACTCGAGACAAAGGCGGACACGATGAAGACGCTCATGATTTCGCTCGCGACCCTGATGACCCTCGGCCTCTTCGCCGGCACCGCCTCGGCTCGCCCGGGCGACCACCGGAACAACCGCGGCGACCGTTGGTCGCAGAACCAGGGCAACGACGGCTGGGACAACGACGGCGACGGCTGGGTCGACGAGTACGACGAGAACACCTCCTACGCGATGCCCGACTTCGACCGCCGGGTGCGGCGCGGCCACGTGCAGCTCCGCGAGATCCGGCGCTTCATGCGGGTCCGGATGCAGCAGCGCATCGCCCAGAAGACGCGGCTGATCCACGCCCGCTTCGGCTACGGCCGCTTCGCCCAGCGGAAGATCGCCCGGATGAAGGTCCGCGAGCGCGCCCGCTTCCACAACCGCCTGGCCTTCGCCCGTGCCCGCTTCGAGCAGCTGCGCCGTGAGGCCCGCCGCGACCGCTGGAACCACCGCCAGGACCGCCGCGACCGCGTCGGCTACCGCTACGACAACGGCTTCGAGGTCTACGTCGGCTACTGAACCCTGCGCGCCCCCCCGGGGCGCACGCAGAGACCCCGCGGGGAGCGAGCTTCGTGCTCGCTCCCCGCTCGTGCGTTCGGGCCCCGACGCGCCCGCGGGCCGCGTCACGACGTCGCGGGTTGCGAGCCCGCCACCCTGCGCGCTTGCGAGAGTGCTCACCGCCTGATACTTGCGTGCCTTCCAACCGCCAAACGGAGGCTCGTGTCGATGCGCTGGAGAGGTCTCGTCGTGGTCGTGGCTAGCGGGCTCGTCGCTTGCCTTCCCAAGGACCCGAGAAAGCCCGTGCAGCCGCCGGCGCCCGACGTCGCGGCCGCGCCGGCCCCCGAGGAGCCGGCCGATCCGACCCCGGCCCCGACGCCCGCGCCCGCGCCGGATGTCGCCGCCGCCCCCGCCCCGGACACCGCCGAGGCTCCCGCCCGCGAGCTCATGGACGGCGCCGAGGACGCGCGCATGATGCTCGAGGTGCCGCAGTGGGAAGACGCCCAGCGCTTCACCACGTACTGCGCCGACTCGATCGCCCGGGCGACGAAGGTGCGTGACGGTCTCCGCGCCCCGCAGGCGGACGACGCGAAGACCGTGGCCGCCTTCGACCAGCTCTCGCGCGAGCTCGACACGGCGGGTGGGCTCGCCTCGCTCATGTTCAACGTGAACCCGAACGAGGACTACCGGAACGCCGCCCAGAAGTGTCAGCAGGACATCCAGAAGCTCGCGACCGAGATCAGCCTCGACCGCGGCCTCTACGACGTGCTCGCCAAGGTGGACGTCGAGGGGCTCGACGAGCACGGCAAGCGCTTCGTCGAGCACAGCCTGCGCGACTTCCGCCGCGCCGGCGTCGACAAGGACGACGCCACCCGCGAGCGCATCACCGCGATCAACGCGCGCCTCGTCGAGCTCGAGCAGAGCTTCATCAAGAACATCAGCGAGGACACGAAGTCGATCGAGATCCCGGCGGCCGAGGCGGACAAGCTGAAGGGCCTCCCCAAGGACTGGCTCGAGGCCCACGCGCCGAACGACGAGGGCAACATCGTCGTCACGACGGACTACCCGGACTTCTTCCCGTTCGAGACCTACGTCGCCGACGACGCGCTGCGTAAGGCCCTCTACGTCCAGTTCCTGACCCGCGCCTACCCGACGAACAAGGACATCCTGACCGAGGTCCTGACGCTCCGCAGCGAGAAGGCGGGGCTCCTGGGCTTCTCCGACTGGGCCCACTACGCCATCGAGGACAAGATGGCCGGCTCGGCCGAGACGGTGGAGAAGTTCGTCGGCGACATCACCGAGATCATCCGCCCGCGCGCAGTCGAGGACCTCAAGACCCTGCTCGCCCGCAAGCAGAAGGACATGCCCGACGCGAAGGCGATCCAGACCTACGACCGCTTCTACTACGTCTCGGTCGTCCAGAAGGAGCAGTTCGACTTCGACCCGCAGTCGGTCCGGCCGTACTTCAGCTACCCCGCGGTCAAGGCCGGGATCCTGTCGCTCTACGGCGAGCTCTTCGGCCTCGAGTTCAAGCGCATCGAGGACGCCAAGACCTGGGCCCCCGCGGTCGACATGTACGAGATGCTCGCGGACGGCGAGCCCGTCGGCCGCTTCTTCCTCGACATGCACCCCCGCCCCGGCAAGTACAAGCACGCCGCGGCCTTCGACATCCAGACCGGCGACGCCGACGGGCGGATCCCCTACGCCAGCCTCGTCTGCAACTTCCCGAACCCGGCGGACGGCGACGGCAACGCCCTGATGGAGCACAACCAGGTCGTGACCTTCTTCCACGAGTTCGGCCACCTCATCCATCACCTGCTCGCCCGCAAGAGCCGCTACATCGACCTCAACGGCTTCAACGTCGAGTGGGACTTCGTCGAGGCGCCGTCGCAGCTCCTCGAGGAGTGGGCCTGGTCGCCGAAGGTCCTGCAGCGCTTCGCCAAGCACGTCGAGACGGGCGAGGCGATCCCGGCCGAGCTGGTCGAGAAGATGAAGGCCGCCGACGAGTTCGGAAAGGGCCTCCACCTGATGCGCCAGGTCTTCTACACGGCGCTCAGCTTCTACCTGCACGAGGCCGACCCGAAGACGCTCGACCTCGACGCCTTCATGGCCGACCTCTACAAGCGCTTCAGCCCCTTCCCGCCGACCGAGGGGACCTACGTCTACGCCAACTTCGGCCACCTGATGGGCTACACGGCCCTCTACTACACCTACCAGTGGTCGCTCTCGATCTCGAAGGACCTGTTCACGCGCTTCGAGGCCGAGGGGATCCTCAACGGCGACGTCTCCAAGGCGTACCGCGCGGCCATCCTCGAGCCCGGCGGGACCGAGGACGCCGCGGACCTCGTCGAGGCCTTCCTGGGCCGCGAGCGGAACCTCGACGCCTACAAGGCGTGGATCCAGGAGAAGTAGTCGCCCTCTGGCGTACTCTCGACCGATGAAGCAGCGCGCGCGTTGTCCCGGGGCCCACGAATTGGGTAGTCATTGCCGGGTGACGCGCGCGCTCCTGTTTCTGGTCTCGGTGTTGTCGGTGGCGGTCTTCGTCTCCGCGTGTAGCGGTGACCCGACACCGACGCCCACCGACACGGCCGACCGCCCCGAGGACCGCCCCTTCCCCACCGGCGACGCCTGCGAGGGCATGGAGATCCTGCGCGTGGCCCCGTGGGTCGGCGGAGGGCTCCAGCTGACGGTCGCGTTCGACACGCCGCCCGCCGACGCCGAGGCGATCGCGCTGAGCGGCCTGCCGAACCGAACGCCGGCGCTCGCCCTCGCGCCCCCGGCCTCCACCGTGGGGTACACCGGCGTCCTGCTGGTCCCGAGCGCCGACCCCTCCGAGCACGCCGCCCGGATCGCGGCGGCGGTCGAGGTCGTCCGCGACGCCCCCGACGGCGACCGCGTCATCGCCTGGTCGGCGACCGAGCCGCCCGCGCTCGTCGCCGACACGACCCGCGACCGCGCCCACGTCATCGCCCGCCTCGAGGCCAGCCCCAGCGGGCCGGCGACCTACGACGACGCCGTCCGGACCAGCGTCCTCGAGACCCTCGACCGCCTGGGGGGCCCGTGGGGCGCCCTCCCACGCGACCTCTACGTCATCGGCGCCGAGGGCGACCGCGTGGTCGACCGCGAGAGCCTGCGCACCATCGGCGCCTGCGGCCCCTTCCCCGAGGGCGTGGACCTCACCCTCACCGCAGGCGACGCCCACTGCGCCTTCACCTCGCCGGCGCCGAACGAGGACCTCCGTGACGCGGCCTGCGAGCCGGGCGACGCCGCGGCCGACGACTGGCCCTTCCCGGACACCGTGGGCCTCCGCTTCGAGTCCGCTGGTGCGCGCGCCCGCTTCGACGCCCTCGACGCCGACGGATCCGAGGACGAGTTCGACGTCCAGATCACCCTGGGCCGCGCGCGCTCCGTCGACGCCCGGGCCCACTTCCGAGGCCAGAGCTCCCTCGGCTGCGACCGGAAGAACCTGGCGGTGAACCTCAGCGGCGCGTGGCCCCGGCGGCTCTTCCCCGGCGCCGCCGACGACGAGCTGCTCCTCATCTCCATGTGCCTCGACGACGGCTACGTGAACCAGGCGGTCGCCAACCGGCTGATGCGGAAGCTCGAGCTGCTGCCCATCGGCGACCGCTTCGTCGACCTCTACATCGACGGAGAGCCGCGCGGCGTCTACCTGATCCTCCAGAAGCCGGTCGACACCCTGCGCCGGGATCTCGCCCGCCTCGCCGGCGTCATCCGGCGCCGCTTCGACCCCGAGGACAAGCCCGAGGACATCGACTTCCCCGACGACGAGGCCGGGCGCGCCTGGGCCATCGAGCGCTACCGGGAGATCGTCGCGCGGATCGACGCCACCCCGCCCGAGGGGCTGCTCGAAGCGCTCTCGGCCGACCTCGACTTCGACAGCTACCTGCGCTGGCTGGCGCTCGCGAGCTACCTGCAGAACGGCGACTTCGTGGACGAGGTCCTGTTCTACGTCAGCGACGAGGCGGCCGGCCCCTGGTTCCGCGTCCACGGCTGGGACTCCGACGACCTCTTCTCCGCCTGCCATCACTCCGGCAAGTTCGCCTTCGATGACCCCCACGGGCTGACCTACTGCATCGAGGGCGACCTCGACCGGGCGCTGCTGGTGTCCGAGGACGTCTACGACCGCTACGTCGACATCCTGGAGGAGCTCATCACCGAGACCCTGCCGCCGGCGGCGGTCGAGGAGGTCGTCGACTGGGTCCACCACATGCTGTGGACGCGGCTGGAGAGCGACCCGCTCTGCCGCGCGATGACCGAGGTGGGGCCCGCCGACTGCGAGGAGCTCCGCGAGGTCGTCAGCGACCGCACGCGGTTTCTGATGACCGCGGTCAACGCCCGCGCCGAGGAGCTGCTCGAGGGGATCGCCGTCTATCGGGGCCAGCGGTGAGGCGGCTGGCCGGCCTCATCGCCATCTCGCTCGCGGCGTGCGGCTCCGACCCGAGCGCGAGCACCGTCGACACGGCCGACGGGCACACCGTCGACGTCGTCGACATCGCGCCGCCCCTCGACACCGTCGCGCCCGGGCCCGACGTCACGGTCGTCGCGCCGGTCGCGCCCGTCGACGCGCCCTTCCCGGTGCTGCTGACCGCGGACACGCCACTGACGGCGACGGTGACGGTGGCCCTCGCGGGCACCGAGCGTGAGGTCCGACTCTACCGGGGCCGAGGCAGCTTCGTGGCGCGGGCGGACGCCGCAGGCGCGTTGCCGCTCACATTGAACGGCGCTCCGTTGACACCGCTGACCGCCGAGGCTCGCCCGACCCGCGAGCTCAGCGGCGCGCTCAGCGGCGACGAGCTCAGCTGGTCGGCCGCTGCCGACATCCTCGTGACCGGCGACGTCAGCGTGGCGGCGGGCGACACCTTGACGATCGGGGCCGGGACGCGGGTGCTCGTCGCCGACGCCGTGAACGTCGAGGTCTCGGGCGCGGTGAAGAGCCTCGGGACCGGCGCGGAACCCGTACTGCTGACGGCCTCGGGAGACGCGTGGGGCGGGCTCCGACTGCTCCCCGGCGCGGTCGGCGAGCTCGACGAGACCTGGCTCGTCGCCGGCGGCGGAGACGACGCGAAGCGCTTCGGACACTCGGACTCGCAGCCCGTGGTCTGGGTCGACGCGGCGCGGCTCACGATGCGGGGCGGCGGGATCCTGGACGGGCCGGGCAAGGCGTTCGGCTCGCGCGACGCGGACATCACCCTCGGAGGCGTCCGGGTCGCGCGCTGTGACACCGGCGGCGAGCTCGAGAACACCATGCTCGTCGCCGAGCGGCTCCACGTCTCGGAGATCCCCGACGGCGACGGGGTGGCCGACGACGACGACAACGACGGCGTCTATCTCCGGGGCGCGCGGATCGTCGCCGGCGAGGCGGCCGAGTCGGTGCTGCGGGACTGCGTCTTCGCGGTCGGCGAGGACGACGGGATCGACCACAACGAGGCGCTCGTCCGCGTCGAGCGGGCGTGGATCGAGGGCTTCCGCCACGAAGGCGTCGCGGCCTCGAACGGTCGCCGGATCACGATCGTCGACAGCGTCGTCAAGGGGTGCGAGCAGGGGATCGAGGCGGGCTACGGCGCCCCCGAGGTCGTCGTCGAGCGCTGTATCGTCACCGGCAACGGGGTCGGCGTGCGCTTCGGAGACAGCTACGACTGGGGCGATGACGGGACGCTGAGCGTCACCGCCAGCGTCGTCTACGGAAACGTCGCGGACGTCCGGAACTTCTCCCGCGCCCTCGACGGTCCGAAGCCCGAAGCCGTCACCGTCAGCTGTTCGGTGGTCGGCGATCCAACCTGGGTCGACGTCTCCGGCAACGTCGCCGGGCCGCCGGAGGGCCGCTGGACCGACGGCTGCGCGACTGGCCCCGCGCTCTCCGCCGACAGCTGTCCCGGGCTCTCGGTCGGCCCGACCTGCGCCGACTGACGGGCGGTCGAGACCGTCGCGAGCCTCGGTCGAGACGACCGCAGACCGACGGGGAGCGGTCGAGACGACCGCAGACCAGCGCTCGCCGGTCCTCGGACCTCCCGTCCGCCGCGCCGCGGGCCGTTGAGACCGCAGGCCAGCCCACCCGGCCCGCGGACGTCCCGTCCACCTCGGTCCCGAAACGAGCGCGCCCGCCGCGAGCGGGGCTCGGGGCGGGCGCGTCGGGTCGATCCGGGCTCGGTTCAGAAGCCGAAGAGCTTCTTGCCGAGGTTGATGATGACCGGCTCCAGGATGACCATCGTGGTCACGTCGGCGCCGTAGTCGAGGGTCAGGGTCCAGTCGGGGGTCGACCCGGTGAAGGACGGGATCTCGTCGTCGATCTCGGGGATGACGAGGGTGTAGCCGTCCTGGACGAACGCGCGGCCCGGGACGCTCAGCTCACGGCCAGCGAGGTTCAAGGTCATGTCCGGGATCTCGATCCCGGTGCCGGGGACGTTCAGCTCGGAGGCCGGAACGTAGACCGGGACGCTGGGCGTGACGACGCCGGCGGCGACGCAGACGCTGTGCTGGGTGGCGAGGTCGTAGGCGGCCTGGACAGCCCACAGGCGGCTCAGCTCGAAGCCGGGGATGAAGACGTCCCCGCCGAGCTCGCGGTAGAAGCCCGGGGTCGTGAAGGTCATGCCCAGGATCGTGTGCTCCTCCTCGTCGATGTTCAGGACGAAGGGGTCGGCCTCGAACCCGCTGTCGGGGACGGCGATGACCGTGGCGGCGGCGGCGTAGACCTCGCCGTGCAGCTCGCCGGTGATGTAGGCGCAGGTCGGCGTGATCCCACCCTTGCCGGCCATGGCGGGGGTAGCGATGAGGGCGGCGGCGACGAAGAGCGCCGGGGCGATCATGTGACGGACGTTCATATACACACTCAAGTTGGCTAGAGGTTGTCGCGCGACCCCGGCCGACGGCCGGTCGCGTCATCACCCACACCAATCTCGAGGAATGGCGCCTTCTTAGGTGTGCGCTGCAATGCCGTCAAGACGAAGTCGACATATCGCAATATTCCCGACGATTAAATCCACCCAGAATACCCACGGACAAAGGCGATAGTCGTCCAATATCCTACGTGATTTATTCTCAACCCTGTACAAGAACGCCGCCTACGCGCCCCGAAGTTGTCGCATCGCGTCACAGCCATTCGGCTGACAGGATTGCGTATTCTGCAAAATCCGACTCACTCCCACGCTTCGTACCGTCCCGCGTCCCCGCGCTTGCGTCGGACCCACTCGACACCGTTAGATGCGGGTGGGGAAAAACTGATCTGACTCACTCAGGGGGGGATGCCTGATGTGGAGGGGAGTCGTGTCGCTCGCGGCCGCTGGCCTGTGGAGCGTCATCGGAGTCTTTGGGGGATGCTCGGGGAGCGCTTCGGGGGTCGGCGACGACACCGTGACGGGCCTCGATCAGGTCGACGTCAGCGTGGGGGTGGACGTCGCGACCGACGGGAGCGCGCAGCCGGACACCGCGGACACCGCGCACGAGGCTGACACGGGGGGCGGCGGCTGCTCACCGGCGTGCGCGGCCGGCCGGGTGTGCGGCGGCAGCGCCTGCGTCTGCGCGCCGGGGCTCACGGATTGCGGCGGCGACTGCGTCGACCTCGACCGCGATCCCGACAACTGCCACGCCTGCGGGCACGCCGCCGAGGCGGAGCTCTGCAACGGCGAGGACGACGACTGCGACGGCGAGATCGACGACGGCCTGACGCCACCGAGCGCGCCGTGCGAGGTCGACAACATCGCCGGCGTGTGCGCGGGGAGCTGGAGCTGCGACGGCACCGGCTGGAGCTGTGACGCCGCCACGCCGCAGCCCGAGCGCTGTAACGGCGAGGACGACGACTGCGACGGCGACACCGACGAGGACTACAGGGACGCGGTCAGCGGGGCCTACACGCGGGACGACGCCTGCGGGGACTGCGCCACCGACTGCACGGCGCTCCTCGCGGCGCCCCACGCTTACGGGCGCTGCGACGCGAGCGGCGGAGCGCCGACCTGCGAGATGGTCTGCTGCACGGCCGAGGACGGAAACCCGGCCTGTGACGGCTTCGACTACGTGGACACCAACGGCGACGGCGCAAACGGCTGCGAGGACCGTGTGGCGCCCTCGTGCTCGGTTCAGGACGACTGTGATCCAGGCCAGTTCTGCGACGCCGGCGCCTGCGCGCCCAACGAGGCGGGCGGTCCGTGCACGACCGACGCCAACTGCGCGGCCGGGGACCAGTGCTTCGACGGGATCTGCGGCTGCCAGGGCGACGTCTACAGCGCCGAGAGCGTGCCGCCGAACGTCCTCGTCGTGCTCGACCGCTCCGGCAGCATGAACTCCTCGGCCGGCGGGGGCCAGGGGACCAAGTGGAACATCGCCAAGGGCGCCATCGCGACGCTCACGGAGGCGTACGACGGCCAGATCCGCTTCGGGCTGATGCTCTACCCGGGGACGAACCAAGCCGGCAACAACGGCCAGCAGTGCGGCGCCGGGGTGGTCTTCATCGACCCCGCCCTCGACAACGCCGACGCCATCGTCGACTTCCTCGACGACGCCGGGACGACCACCTACGGCACGCCCACGGCCGAGGCGCTCGAGGCGCTCGTCGACTACCCCGGGCTCGAGGACGCCGGTCGCCAGAACTTCGTCGTCCTCATCACCGACGGGCAGTCGAGCTGCGGGGACCCGGTCCCCGAGGTGACGGCCCTCGCGGGCGAGAGCCCCGCCATCCCGACCTTCGTCATCGGCTTCGGTGGCGGGGTCGATCCGGACGAGCTCGACGACATGGCGGACGCGGGGGGCACCGCGCTCTCCGGCGAGCACGGCTACTACGTCGCCAACGACGCCGAGTCCCTCGGACAGGCGCTCGCAGACGTGGCCGGCAACGTCCTCGGCTGCGACTTCGCCCTCGGCGCGACGCCGCCCAGCCTCGAGGCCCTCGGGGTCTACTTCGACCAGGTGGTTCAGCCCCGCGACCCGACCCACAGTGACGGCTGGGACTACACCGCGGCGACCAACACGATCACCTTCTACGGGTCCCGCTGTGACGCGCTGAAGGCCGGAGACGTCGGCGCGCTGAGCTTCGTCTACGGGTGCGTCGGCGGGACGATCGGCGACTGAGGTCGCGCCGCGGTACTCGCGTGGGACCGGAGAGGCCCCGTCACGGCGACGACCGTGATGGGGCCTACGTCCTTGCGGCCCCTGTCACGTCGTGAATGAAGTTCACAAATTTTTCTGAAATGGTCTCTCCACGGGGAGGATATGGCCGGTCGAACCCTCTCGAATCGGCCGCCGCGCGGGCCCCCCGCGGCGCTCCCGAGTCACGTTCGGAGCGAGACCATGGACGCGATCGTCGCCTTGAATCAGGTCGTCAAGGACTACCCGCTGGGCAAGCTCACGGTGCAGGCGCTGCGCGGCGTCGATCTGACGATCGCGCCCGGTGAGTTCACCGTCATCGCGGGCCCGTCGGGGAGCGGCAAGACGACGCTCCTCAACATGATCGGCTGCGTCGACGTGCCGACGACCGGCTCGGTGACCGTCGCCGGGCAGCGCACCAGCGCGCTGAGGGACCGGGCGCGGGCCAAGCTCCGGCTCGAGAAGCTCGGCTTCATCTTTCAGACCTTCAACCTCATCCCGGTCCTCTCGGCGGCACAGAACGTCGAGTTCCCGCTGCTGCTCGACGGTCGCCTCGGCAAGCGCGAGCGCCAGCGTCGGGTCGCCGAGCTGCTCGACCAGGTCGGGCTCTCCGCCCAGGCGCGCCAGCGCCCGAACGAGCTCTCGGGCGGCCAGCGCCAGCGCGTCGCCATCGCCCGCGCCCTGGTGACCGACCCGGCCATCGTCCTCGCCGACGAGCCGACGGCGAACCTCGACTCGGTCACCGGGCTCGCCATCATCGACCTCATGAAGGACCTCAACCGCCGCCGGAACACGACCTTCATCTTCTCGACCCACGACGAGCACGTCATGGCCCACGCCCGGCGCATGGTCCACATCGCCGACGGCGTGATCTCCGACGACCGCGTGCTCGAGCCGACCCCGACCCCGACCTACGACGCCGCGGTGGCGTGATGAAGCGTCTCGCACGGCTCCGCGTCCTCGGCCAGATGGCCTGGCGTAACCTCTTCAACCACAAGGCGAAGAACACCGCCGTCGGCCTCCTGATGGCCTTCGGCGCGTTCCTCGTCGTCGTCGGCTCGTCGACCCTCGACAGCATCGAGCGGGCGATGACCAGGAGCGTGACCGGCAGCGTCGCCGGACACCTGCAGGTCTACGACCAGAACGCCCGTGACCAGCTCGCCATGTTCGGCGGCGGCTTCATGGGCGCGCCCGACATCGGGACCATCCCGGACTTCGGCCGCGTGAAGTCGACGCTGATGCAGGTCGACAACGTCAAGGCGGTCATCCCGATGGGGATCGACATCGCCGAGTTCTACACCCAGACCGAGCTCGACCAGGCCATCGAGTCGCTGAGGAAGGCCCTCGACGCCCGGGACGAGGACCGCGTCGCCCGGATGGAGCACAAGATCCGGGCGATGGCGAAGCTCATGGACGAGGAGCGGCAGAACCGCCGGAAGATCGCGCGGAACAAGGCCGAGGTCGACCAGCAGCTCGCCGACATCCGCCACATCGCGAGCGACGCCTTCTGGGAGGGCCTCCGCCGCGATCCGGTCGCCGGGGTCACGACCCTCGACACGAAGCTCGCCCCCCTCGTCGACGAGGCCGAGGGCAACGGGATGCAGTACATCGGGACCGACCTCGACGCCTTCGTGAAGAGCTTCGACCGCTTCGAGCTCGTCCAGGGCAGCCTCGTCCCGTCGGGCCACCGCGGGATGCTCGTCAACCAGCACTTCTACGACAACCAGCTCCGGAACGCCGTCGCCCGCATGTTCGACGACCTGAAGAAGGAGCTGCGCGAGGATGGCAAGACCATCGCCGGCGACCCGCTGGTCCAGAACCTCGTCAAGCGCATGGTCCGCCAGTATCGGCGGGTGACCTTCCAGCTCGAGCCCGAGGAGGCCAAGGCCCTCGAGGGCGAGCTCCGGACCCTGATGCCGGACGCCGAGGGCAACCTCGACGACCTCGTGCAGGCGCTCCTCGACGTCGACGACCGGAGCTTCGACACGCACTACGCCTTCTTCCAGGAGCACGTCGTCCCGCGTATCCAGCTCTATCTCTACGACATCGGCGACGTGATCACGATCCGGGTGTTCACGCGCTCCGGCTACCCGAAGTCGGTGAACCTCAAAGTCTACGGGACGTTCACGTTCCGCGGGCTCGAGGAGTCGATCCTCGCCGGCGCGCACAACCTCATGGACATCATGACCTTCCGAGACCTCTACGGGGTCATGACCGACGAGAAGCGCGCCGAGCTGGCCGAGATCAAGGCCTCGGTGGGGCTGGCCGACGTGAAGGCCGAGGACGCCGAGGACGCGCTCTTCGGCGAGGACTCGGAGGTCGCGGCCACCCCGCTGCCCGAGGCCGGCAGCTTCGACGAGCTCGCCGAGCTCAAGCGGGCGGCGAAGGCCGGGGCGGCCCGGGACGAGACCTTCACCCAGGCGGACGTCGACGGCGGCCTCGCGCTGAACGCCGCCATCCTGCTGAAGGACCCGAGCCGCCTGGAGGAGACCTGGGGCGCGCTCTACGGGGCGAGCGCTCAGGCGAAACTCGGCCTCCAGGTCGTCGACTGGCGCCTCGCCACCGGGATGATCGGGCAGTTCGTATCGCTGGCCGGGGCGGTGCTCTACATCGCGCTGATCATCATCTTCATCGTCGCCATCTTCATCATGAACAACACCATGGTGATGGCGACCATCGAGCGGGCGACGGAGATCGGCACGATGCGCGCCATCGGCAGCCGCCGCCTCTTCATCCTCGGGCTCTTCTTCAGCGAGACCCTGATGCTCGGCGTCGTCGCGGGCGTCCTCGGCGGGCTCGCCGGCTACGGCTTCATGAGCTACCTCGGGAGCGCCGGGATCCCGGCCCCGAGCGACGAGCTCATCCTGCTCTTCTCGGGGCCCCGCCTCTTCCCCACCGTCGACGGGGGGCAGGTGGTGTCCGCGCTGATCCTCATCGTCATCGTCAGCCTCGTGGCGACGCTCTTCCCGGCGTGGATGGCCACGCGCATCCAGCCAATCGTCGCCATGCAGGCCAAGGAGTAGCGCGATGCGAGCCATCTTCAGGATCGCCCTCCACAACCTGCTCCAGGCGCGGCTCCGGACGGCGCTGCTGACCCTGGTGCTCGCCGGCGTCACGGCGATCCTCATCGTCATGGGCGCGCTGTCCCACGGCTTCTCCGACACCCTGCGGACGAACGCCACGGCGCTCCAGTCGGGGCACGTCAACGTCGCCGGCTGGTACAAGAGCAAGCCGACCGACGCCTGGCCGCTCATCAACGACGTCGACGAGCTCGAGCGCATCGCCCGCGAGAACACCCCCGGGCTCGACTACATCGTCCGGCGGGACCGCGCCTGGGCCAAGGCGATCAGCCGCGACCACAGCTTCTTCGTGAGCCCGTCGGGCATCGACATCGCCACCGAGCAGCGCCTGAAGGACATCCTCCAGCTCGCGCCGGAGAGCGCCTACAAAGACGGCGGCCGACCCGAGCCGGTCGGGGACTTCGAGCGCCTGAGCGAGCCGCACAGCGTCATCGTGTTCGCCTCGCAGGCCAAGCGCCTCGGGGTCGCGGTCGGCGACTACATCACGCTGACGGCGCCGACCGGGTCGGGGCGGACGAACAGCATCGACGTGACGGTGATCGCGGTCGCCAAGGACATGGGGATCATGAGCAACTGGGGGATGTTCGTCCCCTCGGACGCCATCCACGAGCTCTACGAGTCCGCCGACGACACCTCGAGCGTCCTGATGATCTATCTCGACGACCCCGACGAGGCCGAAGACGTCATGGGGCACCTGCGCGAGGTCTACGCCGCGGCCGGCTTCACCGTCATGGATCATCAGCCGGCGCCCTTCTTCTTCAAGTTCGAGGAGGTCGCCGGCGAGGACTGGACCGGGCAGAAGCTCGACCTGACGGTCTGGAACGACGAGGTGACCTACATCGACTTCATGTCGACGGCCCTCGACTCGATCACGGCCATCGTCATCATCATCCTGATGGGCATCATCGCCATCGGCATCATGAACACGATGCTCATGAGCGTCCGGCGCCGGACGGCGGAGATCGGGACCGTCCGCGCCATCGGCATGACCCGCAGCAAGGTCCTGGCGATGTTCGTGACCGAGGCGCTGCTGCTCGGCTTCTTCGCCTCGCTCCTCGGGGCGCTGCTCGGGGCGCTCATCGCCAACGGCATCGACGCGGCCCAGATCCAGCCGCCCCCGATGGTGTCGATGCTGCTCCTGAGCGACACGCTCCACCTGAGCGTCGACGCGGCGCAGATCATCCGCGCGGTCATCGTGTTCACCCTGGTGACGGGGCTGGCCGCCATCTCTCCGGCGATCCGGGCCGCGCGCCTCGAGCCGGTCACCGCCATCCACCACACCAGCTGACGGAGCCACGCCCATGAGAGCCCTCGTCACGACCGCCTGTCTCCTCGCGCTGACCGCGCTCGCGGCCCCCACGACGGCGTCCGCCGCGCCGCTCACTCCCGAGCAGACCCACCAGGTCCTCGTCCACATCGACGACATGCAGCGCAACGGCGGCGACTACAAGGCGCTGATCTTCCTCGAGAGCAAGCAGCGCGACAAGGAGGACCTCGTCTACCAGCTCGTCGCCTACCGGCGCGACGCCGACGACAAGCTGATGATGCTGTTCCTCAAGCCCAAGACCGAGGCCGGCAAGGGCTACCTGCGCATCGACAAGAACCTCTTCATGTACGACCCGACGACCGGCAAGTGGGACCGCCGGACCGAGCGCGAGCGCATCGCCGGGACCGACTCCAACCGCGCCGACTACGACGAGTCGCGCCTGGCCGAGGAGTTCGAGCCGACCTACGTCGGCGAGGAGAAGCTCGGCAAGTACGCCGTCCACCACATCACGATGAAGGCGAAGAGGGACGCCGACGTGGCCTATCCCATCATGGACATCTGGGTGGACCAGGCGACGGGCAACCTCCTCAAGCAGCAGGAGCGCGCCGCCTCGAAGAAGCTCATGCGGACGACCTACTACCCCAAGTGGGACAAGCTCTGGAGCCCGTCGAAGGGCGCCGACGTCTACTTCCCGCGCGAGATCCGCATCTACGACGAGGTCGAGAAGGGCAACCGCACGGTCATCGCCATCCAGGAGGTCGACCTGAGCTCGCTGCCCCTCAACATCTTCACCAAGGCGTGGCTCGAGTCGAAGACCCGCTGACGACGCCGGCCGAGCGTACGCCATAGCGCAGCCCGGCCTACGGGGCTGGTTATCGCGATCAGGGCGTGGGATGGTGGACCGGTCTGCCTCGCCCACCTGGACGGTCTCGTGACCAAGACTTCGAACGCCACCGCCGCGAAGCCCTGCCGGCCCGAGCACCACGCGCTCGGGCCGACGCTGGTCGCCGCGACGGCCGCCTTGGTCTGTGGCCTGGTAGCGGCCGTCGGATACGACGATCTCGCTCTGTGGTTGTACGCCGACTGGCTCGCTCGTGCGTGCCACATCGTCGTCGGCGCGACGGCTATCGCGAGGGGGATCCACCACCGCCGATGGCTCGGCCTCGCCGGGGGCGTGCTCGTCCTCGTCCAGTTCCCAGTGGTCGGGTACCTCACCATCCCCGGTACGTCGAGCGGCACCGGGCTCTTGTCCGGGTGGGCGGTCGCAGAGGCGGTAGCGCTGCTGGGCGCAGTGTTGATCACGCTGGACGTGGGGTGGCGCGTCCTACGCCACGGGTTCGACGTGTTCCTCGCGCTCGGAGCGGCGCTCGCAGGGCTCATCCCGGTCGCGGTCGCCCTCGGTGACGGCGACTCGTCTCCGGTAGCCAGCGTGCTCGTCTACGGCGGGCTGGTCGTCGCCCTCCTCCGCCGCCGCGCCGCGCTGAAGCGGGAAGAGCCCCTTCCTGCGGGACCCGGGCCGTCGGATCAGGAGCTCGTCGAGACGGCGCTACGGGGCTTCGCGCTGTTCAAGAAGGGGCTCATCGTCCTCACCGTTCTACCCGTGGCCATGTTCTTCCTCGGCTCGGCTCTGGACGCCAGCGAGGATCTCGGCCCCGTACCGATCGCGCTCGACCTGTGGTGGGTGGCCGGCTGGGTCCTCCTCCTCGTCGGTTGCAGGCAGATGACGCGGCTCCCGAAGCGCAGCGGCGCGGCCAGTCATCTGCTCGCCGGCCATGTGATCCTGTCGCTGGTCGGCGCGGGCGGCGTGTTCTTGATGGTGGTCCAGATCATGACGGCGCTCGACCCCGGCCTGAAGCCAGTCGGCCCCGGGGTACTCGTCTTCGATCTCGTTCTGACGGTCCTCCTGGGGCTCCTCGTCCTGAGCGAGGGCCTCCGCGCGCTCGCGCTCTGGCTCAAGGACACGGCGTCCCTCGACGCGGCCCGGTTCACCCGCCGCTGGCTGGCGTCGACCCTGGGCGTCCTGCTCTTCCTCACGGGCCTGGCCTTCGCGCGCCAGCGCGGCCTGTCCGGGTTCATGATGCTCCTCTGGTTCGCCGGCTTCATCACGGCGCTGCGCGGGTTCTTCACCGCGTTCGAGGCGCTGCGCGAGGCGCTGTCCCAGACGATGTGGGTGTCGGCGTTCGGCGACGACCCGGAGCCGCCGGAGCGCGACGCCGTCGGCGCCGAAGAGCCCGCATGAGCGATTCCGCGCAGGCGACGCTCCTGCACGACCCCTGACCTCACGCCAGGCGCTGAGGTCGGCGGAGGCGGGGCGCGGCGCACCTGTGCTTCAGGCCGTCATTCGCTGATGACAGCGCATCGCCATCCGTGCGATCGTGGGGCGCTGCGCTTCGTCGGCCAGCGTCTTCGGCGCGCTCGAATTCGATCGACGTCGAAGCGCGCGAGCGCGACAGCGATCCGCGCGGCATCGGAGCGTTCGTGAGCCAGGCCCCTCCCACCCCGATTCTGCCGCGGTCCAACGGGCTGGCCCCCCTCGGTCGTGCGGCGCAGCTGCTCATGGTGGTCGCGCTGGCCATGCTCGTGGCGCCGCTGGGCTCGGCCTTCTTCGGGGTCGGCGCCCTGGTGGAGGACGCGATCCTCGTCGCCGTGGGCGCCACCGCGATCGGCTGGAGCGTCGCCCACGGCCGCAGGCTCGCGCTCATCGGTGGGGCGCTCCTGTTCACGGGCTTCGCGGGCTACCTCCTCCATTTCGTGACCCTCGTGCTGGAGTACGAGGAGGTCTGGTCAGCGTGGCAGACGCTCGAGCTGTGCGCGGCCGGCGGCCTGCTGCTCATCGCCTGGGCCGTCGCGCCAAACGCGCGAGGCGAGCGAGCGCCCGCCACCCTCGTCGGCATCGGCGTCGCCGCGGCGGGGCTCGTCCTTCGGCTCCTGGCCGCGGCCGGAGTGTCGCCCGACATGAGCACCCATCTGGGCATGCTCCTGCTCGCGCTCGGCCTCGTCGCGGTCGTCATGAGCCGGCGGCGCGACCTGGCCGGCGAGGAGACCCCCGCCGACGCTCCGGGCGCGGGAAACCAGGACGTCCTCGACCGCGCCCGCGACGGCGTCCGCCTCTATCGCCTCGGTGTGACCACGTACCTCGTGGCCTCGGTCGTCGGCGGCGTCTTCGTCGCGTTCTTCTCGCAGGCGCCCGCGGGCTTCCAGGCGGGGGCCGATCTCCTCCGCCAGCTCGGCGTCCTGGCCGCGTGGGTCCTGGTCGTGCGCGCGACGTCTCGGCTGCGACATCTACCGGTCGCCAGCGGCGCGGCGACCCACGTGTACGCTTCCTATGTCGTGCACGCGGTCGTGGCGACGGCCTTCGTCGCGACGCTGGGCTTCACCATCTTCGGCTTGACCGATTGGTGGGTCGCGAGCCGCCTGCGCATCGCGGCCCTGAGCCAGCTCCACCTCCCGCCGACGATCGCCGGTCAGCTGCTCCTGTTCGCCGGCCTCGCGCGGCTCGGGGTCTGGCTCCGCTCCGCCGACCTCGCGCACGCGGGCCGTCGCGCGATGCTCTGGTTCGGCCTCGGGGCCGTGCTGGTCATCGGCGGTTGGCTCATCCCGGCGGAGTACCACGGCCTCACCATCGCCCTGCTGCTGGTCGCGCTGATCTTCCTCATCACCGGGCTCGTGAAGCTGTACGAAGCCCTCCAGGCCTTCGACGAGGCGCTGTCGAAGCGCGTCTGGGTCTCCGCCTTCGACGACTCCGACGACGAGGACGAGCCGGACACCGGAGCCCTCGTCGCCGAGGAGGAGCCCGCCTGAGCCACGCGGTCGGTCAGGCGACGAGCGGCCGGTGCGCTTCCTCGACCACGGGGAGCGGGTCGCCGTTGGCGTCGGTCACGGTCGCGTCCTCGCGGGCGCGGAGGAGCACCTCGAGGAGGCCGATGACGTCGGCGGGATCGGCGAAGTCGCCCTCGAGGTGGACGTAGCGCGTCGCCTCGATGAAGGCGGCCGCGGCGGTCCCGTCGCTCCGGTCCGGGCGCCGCCCCTCGAGGTGCGGCGCCTCGTCCGGAGCCAGCTCCGAGGCGTCGAGGTCCTCGGGCCAGTCCAGGCTCGGGTCCGGCGGAGCCAGCGCGCGCCCGACGTCCTCGAGGGACTCCGGGCTGCGGTCGTCCACCTCGATGAAGAGCCGCCCGGCGTCGATGGTCACGTCGATCCCGTCGTCCACTTCGACCAGCCGCGCGTCCGGGAAGCTGGCCCGGATGAGGTCGCACAGGGCGCTGGTCGTCGGCGCCGGGGGGGTGGGGTAGATCACGGTCGCGATGTGATGCATGGAGCCTCCCCCGTGAGGGCTCCTTTCACCTTCGCCACCGCGCGCCCCCGCGTCAACTTCCGCGTGTTGCGACGCGTCAGTCCGCTCCCGGGACCCCGAGCGCGTCGAGGATCGACACCAGCTCGGGCGCCTCTATCACCGCGGCGGCCGAGTCCCAGAACTCCCGCGGATCGAGGCCATGTGCGGTCGCGTAGATCGCCGCCTGCAGCGCCATATCGAGGCGGTCGAGCTGACGCACGAAGCGCGCCTCGGGATCGGCCTGCGCCTCGTACGCCTCCCAGGTCCTCAGGAGCTCGTCCCCCCGCGGCAGACCCGCGAGGACCCCGCGCAGCCCCGCGAGCTCCCGCGCGTGCTTGTCCTCGGCGCTGACGCCGTCGGCCGGGACGATGTCCCCGGCCCGGACCTCCGGTAGATCGTGCAGCACCGCATAAGCGAGCGCTCGCTCACGGTCGAGCTCCGGCGGCAGGAGCGCCATCACCAGCCACGCCACGCCCCAGCTGTGCGCGGCGACGGACTCCGGCGCTCCGACGCCTCGACGGACCCACCCCTCGCGGGCCAGGTCTTTCAAGCCCAGCGCCTCGAGGAGTGACCGCAGGGCCGGCGACGGCGCTCGCGCCCCGTCGTTCACGCCGAGCCACGCGAGTGAGCGCTCACTTCTCTTCGCTCCGCATCGCCCCCAGGCGGTCGTAGTGGCGGTAGCCGAGCTGGTCGAGGGCCTCCGCCGGCGCGAGGCCGATGTCCACCAGGGTCTTGGTTCCGTAGGTCCCGGCGAGGACCGGCGGGCTGTAGGCGCGGATGGTCTCGGCGGTGCGGAAGGGCTCGAGGGGGTAGAGCACGCGGTGGGCGTGGACGTGGACGAAGTGCGCCGTCGCGACCCGCGTGAAGCCGGGGGTCAGGGGCGCCTTGATGACGTGCGGCGTCGCCAGGAAGGTCCCGCCGGTGAGGATCTCCAGCTGCTGGCCGACCTGCGCCACGATGCAGCCCTCGGGCGGCGTCCCGCGGACCATCTGCCCGCGCGGGTGTTCCGGGGTGGCCCGGGTGCGGAGGTAGAGCCCGCACTGATCGTCCGGGCGGCCGCAGCGCGCGCCGTCGGGATCGAGGAAGCGCCCGCCGGGGAGCAGGGTCAGCAGGTTGAAGTCGGTGTGCTCCTCGCCCCACAGGATGGAGCCACCGACCTGGCCGGGGGTCAGCGGCAGGTACCGCAGCGCCCGGGTGACGTGGGGGCCGCCGTAGACCAGCGTCTCGAAGCGGTACGGCTCGAGCTCGAGGGCCGCGGCGCACCCGCGCAGGAGCTGGAGCCCGATGAGGTGGAGCTGGTGGCCGAGGGCCATGTAGCTGGACTCGAAGGCCTCGGCCCCGTCGGGCCAGACGTTGTCGGCGTAGACCTCCGGGTACTCGGAGGCGGCCACGGGGTCCATCGGCTCGGGCGCGGCGAAGTAGCACTCCTTGAAGTCGGGCTGACCGCCGGCGACGACGGCGCGCTCGGTGTTCGGCGGGGTCCAGCCGCGCTGAAACCAGATCTCGTCGCCGCCCAGGCGGCGCTTGTCGGCCTCGTCCCGGCGGGTGAACGCCAGGAACTCGTCGTAGAAGGCGTCGAGCTCGGCCGGCTCGATCCCGTGGGAGCGGATGTAGACGAGTCCGTAGGTCCCGAAGCCCTCCGCGAGGGCAGAGACCGCCCTGGCGACGGCCGCGTCGTCGTGGCTCCGGAGATCGGCGAGGTCGACGGTGGGGATCGCGAGCGGCTGGTCGAGGCTCATCGGGTGCTGGCTCCTCCGCGGAGACCGCGGGACTGTGGCGGGGCGCGTCCGCCGCCGTCATACCGGACCGAGAGCGCTCGTCAACCGTTCAGCCCGGGCCGCTGCCGACGATGTCCACGACCCAGCGGGTGATGGCGACGGCGATGAGGATGGCCCCGTCCCGACGGCTGACCTTCCAGCCTACCCGCATCAGGAGCATCACGAGCGCCACCATCAGGACGAAGGACAGGAGCGAGAAGCGCGCCGCGGGGGCGACGGCGACCGGCTGGATGAGGCCGGCGACGCCGACGACGCCGAAGAGGTTGAAGATGTCGCTGCCGATGAGGGCGCCGACACCGAGCTCGCTCTTGCCGCGGGAGGCGGCGGCCAGGCTGGTCGCCATCTCGGGGGCCGAGGTCCCGGCGGCGACGATGGTCACCCCGATGACCCACTCGCTGACGCCGAAGTCGCGGGCCACCGAGGTCGCCGCGTCGACCATGAAGCCCGAGGCGATGAGCACGGCACCCAGACCGACGAAGAAGCGCCAGAGGTCGCCGCCGAGCGTGGCGGAGGCCTCGGGGACCTCCTCGATCGGGATGAGGCGCCGGTTCCTGCGCCCGGCGTGGACGAGGTAGAGCAGGTAGCTGACGAGGCCGCCGACGAGGATCGCCCCCTCGAGGCGGTCGAGGTGGCTGTCGAGCCCGATGGTGAAGAACGCGAGGATCGCGCCGACCAGGAGCACGCCGCCGTCGCGATAGGTCACGACGGGGCCGGCGGGCAGCGCTCGGATCATCGCCACGAGCCCGAGGATGATCCCCAGGTTGAAGATGTTCGAGCCGACCACGTTGGAGACGGCGATGTCGCCCTGCCCCTTGACCGCGGCGCCGATCGACACCGCGAACTCCGGGGCCGAGGTCCCGATGGCGACGACGGTCAGCCCCAGGACGAGCTCGGAGATCCCGAGCCGCCGGCCGATGCCGCTCGCGCCCTCGACGAACCACCCGGCGCCCTTCGCGACGATCACGACCGCCACGACGAACACGAGGATGTTCGCCAGGGTCGGGAGCGTGGATACGTCGATGCCGAGGAGGTCAGCCAAGTCGGTCTAGGTCGTCGTCGTGTCGCGAGTGTCAGCCGCCGACGTCGTCGCCGCCGGCGGTCCCTATTCGCACGTTGCTACTTGCGCGTCGAGCCGACGACCGCCTCGGTCTCGACCAGATCAGCGAGCACCTGCAGGGCTTCACGGGCTTGCGGCGAGAGCTCGTCCTCGTCCTTGGCGTCGTCCTCGCCGTCTTCGGGATCGTCGCCGCCTTCCTTGCCGTCGAGGATGTCTGCGACCTTCACGAGGTCGTCCTTCTTGGCCTTCTCGAGCTGCTCACCGACCTTCTTGAAGTCGTCGGAAGCGGCGACGCGCTTGGCGCTGCGCGCGGCGAGCTCGGCCATCATCGCCGGGCTGACCGCGACCCAGGCGTCAGCGCCCGCGCCCTTGGCGGCGGGGCTCACGAAGTTGATGGTCGTGCGGTGCGGCAGGGCGTTGTCGTTGGTGCCCTCGCCGAAGTGCTCGGCGTCGAAGGGGCTCGGGACGACGACGTCGGCGGGGACGCCGCGGAGCTGGGTCGACTCGCCGCTCGGGCGGAAGAAGAGCGCCGTCGTCACCTTCAGCGCGCCGAGGCCCTCGGGCAGGTTGACCACGTTCTGGACGCTTCCCTTGCCGAAGGTGTGCTCGTCGCCGACGAGCACACCGCGACGGTAGTCCTTGATCGCCCCGGCGACGATCTCCGAGGCCGAGGCCGACAGGCGCGAGGTGAGGAGGACCAGCGGCCCCGCCCACTGGACGCTCGGGTCCTCGTCCTCGAGGGTCTGGGCCCGCTCGCCGGTCCCCTCGACGCGCACGACGCCGCCCTCGCGGATGAAGAGGCCAGCGATCTCGACCGCGTGCTGCAGGAGCCCGCCGGTGTTGGTCGACAGGTCGAAGAGGACGCCGTCGGCGTGGCCGGCGCGCGCCTGCGCGAGGAGCTTCGCCACGTCCTGGGAGGCGCCGCGGTCGCCGGGCTTGGAGCCGCCGTAGAAGGAAGGCAGCTCGATGACCGCGAGCTTCAGCTTCTTGCCGGCGCGCTCGACCTCCTCCCAGCGCAGCTTGGCCGCCTGCTCCTCGAGGTCGATCTTGTCGCGGGTGATGGTGATCTGGAACGTGTCCTTGGTCGACTCGCGCAGGACCGTGAGGCGGACGCGGGTGCCCTTCTTGCCGCGGATGAGCTTGACGACGTCGCGCAGCGCCATGTCGACCACGTCGACGGGCTCGCCGCCGTCCCCCTGGGAGACGGCGAGGATGCGGTCGTTCGCCTTCAGCTCGCCCTGGCGATCGGCCGCGCCGCCCTTCACGATCTCGTTGACCATCGTGTAGCCGTCGCGCTGCCGCAGGACGGCGCCGATCCCCTCGAGGGAGAGCTGCATCGAGATGCGGAAGTCCTCGAGATCCTCGGCGGAGAAGTAGCTCGAGTGCGGATCGTAGGCGGCGGCGTAGCAGTCGAGGAGGTAGGCGTAGTGGTCTCCCTCGGTCTGCTCCTTCACCCGCTTGGTGATGAGCTCGTAGCGCTTGATGAGGCTGGCCTTGGCCTCGTCGAGGGACTTGCCGCCCTGGATGTAGTTGGCGAGCTGGAAGTGGACGAGCTTGGTGCGGAGCGCGTCGCGCTCGGCGGCGTTCTTGGGGCGCGGGCGCTTGTCGCTGTCGAGGTCGAGGGCGACGGTGCGGTCGATCGCGAAGTCGTCGGGAGCGAGGAGGCGCTTCACGAAGGCCTCCATCTCCTGGTGACGGTCGAGCTCGGCCTTCTCGATGTCGGCGATGAGCCCGCACTGCCCGTCGCGGACGTCCTTGAAGAAGCGCTTGACGGTCCCCTCGAGCTTGGCGGCCTCGGCCTCGGTCATGAGCACCTTGGAGCCGTCCGCCCGCCGCACGAAGGTCTTCGCCGCGCGGGCGATGAGCTCGTCCTCGCTCGCGTGCGGAGCGTCGTGGTCGATGTGGAGCTGGCCGTAGCGCTCCATCAAGACCGGCATCGAGCCGCAGCCGAGGAGGTTGTCGCTCTTCGCCTCCGCCTTGCTCCCGCACGCGACGAGCGTGACGGAGAGCGCGAGGGTGAGGGCGGCGCGGATGAGGGTGGGGGTCATCGATTGATCCTCGGGCCGGAGTGCGAGCGTCGGAGGCTACAACGATCGGCGCTCGGGGTTCCACAGGCGGGCCGCCCCGGGCGGAGGTCGGCTCGCGGTCCAACACGATGGGCACGCGACTCCATCCTGTAAACCCGGACTTTTTGGCCGCCCGCGACCGCGGCGCCGCGAGCGGACCGTCAGCAACCCGGGACCCGACGTCGGTCCGCGATCCGCGATGTTGCAAAGCACCAGGGATGGGGTAGAGAATAGTCCATCTCTCCTGCCATCCGCGGCCCAGGTACGCCGACCCCGGCGGACCGCACCGCCGAAGCGCCCCAGGAAGGTCGCCGTGCTGCCGAGCTCTCGTTCGCTGCTCTCCGGACTGTGCGCGCTCGCCTTCGCCGCCTGTGTCGAGAGCCCCGCCCCCCCTGCGGGCCAGGTGTCGATCTCCGTCGCCCCGTTGAGCTACCCCGGCGTGACCAACGCGACCTACACCCTCGAGGTGCGCAACGCCGGCAACGCCGTCGTCTTCTCGCGCGACATCGACAGCCGCGGCTACGGCTCCGGCGACGGCTCGGCGAGCTACGTCGGCCCCTGCGATGCCGACGCGACTCCGAACACCGTCTCTCTGACGCTGACGGGGCTGTACGCGGGGAGCGAAGGGACCGCCGAGATCCCGGCGTCGAGCTACCACAACCCCGGCACGCTGGCGCGGACCGTCGCCTGCACCGCGAACGCCGACACCCCGGTGTCCTTCGACGTAACCCTCGCGCGGCGCGCCAGCCAGGGCTTCTTCGACGTCGCCGTCGCCTTCTCCGACGTGTTCTGCTCGGCGAAGCTCGACTGCGTCGACGCCGACGGCGACCCGCTGCTGCTCCTGCACGACGCGGACGGCGCCCGCGCGCGGACCGTCGTCATCGGCCTGGCTTGCACCGGCGACCCCGAGTCCGGCGGGGAGACCACCCTGTACCGCGATCCGGTCACGGTCACGTGCGACGACGGGATGGCGATCGTCGATCCCTCCGCCGGGCCCGGCAACCTCGCTGAGGGCCAGGGGATCACCTCGACCGGGACCTCGCCGCTCTTCGGCGCCGCGGTCTACCAGGGCAGCGAGCAGCTCGGCTTCAACAAGCGCTACTGGAACGTGCTGCTCGGCCTCGCGCCAACCGCCGCCGGCTGCGCGGTAGCGACCTCGGCGACCGCCTCTCCCGAGCCGTTCGACGCGGGGCAGACGCCGTTGGGGACGACCTGGCCCTACATCGACTGGAACGTCGAGGTCACGGCCAGCGTCACCGCGGCGACGAGCTGCACCTCTCACCCGGTCGACGGGGAAGACCCGCACGACGGCGTCGTCACGGCGTATACCGGGCTCGACGCGCCCGAGACCTTCGCCTTCGCGTACGGCCCCGTCATCGTCCCCGCACCGACGCTCGCGGCGGTGATCCCGGCGACCGCCCCGGGCGGCACCCAGCTGACGTTGAGCGGCACCGGTTTCCAGAGCGGTGACACCGCGACCGTCGGGGGCGTCGACTGCGCGATCACGTGGTCCGACGCGACGACGCTGCTCTGCGACCTGGCCTCGTGGCCGCCGCACTCGACGCCCCTCGACGTGATCGTGAGCCGTGGCGGGACCCCGCAGGCCACGTTGATCGGCGGCTTCGAGCGGACGGCGACCTCGGAGGCGCTGACGACGGTCGGCTCGGGGACGTGGACGGCGCCGCTGGGCGTCTCGACGGTCGACTTCGAGATCTGGGGGGGCGGCGGCGGCGGTGGCGGCGTCACCAGCCTGCACACCGCCTCGGGTGGTGGCGGGGGGTACTCGGCGGGGGCCGTGACGGTCACGCCGGGCGCCGACTACCCGTTCACCGTGGGGGCCGGCGGCGCGGCTGGCCAGTGCAACGTCGCAGAGCGCGGACAGTCGGGCGGCTCCTCGGCGATCTTCGGACACAGCGCCGGTGGCGGCCAGGGCGGGCGCCCGTGGGGCAACGACGCCGACGCGCCAGGTGTCGGCGGCGTCGGAGAGACCGAAGACGGGCAGGACGGCAACGGCGGCGACATCGTCGGCGGCAAGGGCGGCGGGCCCGACGGAGGGGCGGGCGGTGGTCCGGCGAACGCCGTCAACGGTGGGTGCGGCCACGGCCAGGGGGTAGGCCAGGCGCCGGGCGGCGGCGGCGGCGGGCGCTACGGGACGACCACCCACGGAGGGCCGGGCGCCCGCGGCGAGATCCGGCTGGTCTATTGAGCGGCGCTCAGCGGCAGTAGCCGCCCGAGCAGCTCATGTTGCAGCCGAAGTCGGTGACGCAGCGCTGCTCGCAGTGACCGCCCGCGCAGGTGGCCGTGACGATCGCGTCGGCGCCGGCGCGCTGGCTGCAGTGCCCGCCGCTGCAGGTCATGCGGCACTCGGAGTCGTTGCCGCAGATCTCGACGCAGTGTCCGCCCGAGCAGCTGAAAACACAGCGCTCGCCGTCGGGGCAGCGGAAGCCGCAGCGCCCGGTGGAGCACGTGCCGTTGTCGGTCACCTCGACGTAGTCGGGGTCGACCACCTCGGCGACCCCGGAGGCCACCTGATAGGTCGTGCAGCCCCCGACGAGCAGGGACGCGAGGGCGAAGGCGAGGACGAGGGCGCGCGGCATGGTGATGCTCCCGGTCTGTCCCTCCCGGATAACCGAAAGCGGCGCGCTTGGGAACCGGCCGGAGCACCTCATCGCCGGCGCGGTCAGCGGCCTCGCCGGCGGGTCATGGGCCGGCGGTAGACGGCTCGAAGGCCACCCCGACCCGCCTGCCGTCGCTGTCGACCTGCTCGGGCCAGCTCATGAGGACCACGTGCGGGCCGTCGTAGCAGTCGGCCATCAGCGCCGGCCTCGGGATGACGAGCGAGCCCAGGTCGATCGGCGCGTCGCCGAGGGTCGCGACCTCGTTCAGACTCGACCGCATGTTCATCGGGCAGCGCTTGGGCCAGTCCTCGTCGGCGACCTCGGTCAGCGTCCGCGAGATCGACGCGCTCAGCGGGCCGCCGCTCAGGGTCACGCGCTTCGCGTCGCGGTCGACGGTCATGGTCAGCCCGGCCAGCTCGGCGCCCGGATCGACCTGCGCTCGGAAGTCGCCCGAGCGCAGGAGGCTCTGCTGGGCTCCGCAGCCACCGACGAGCAGGAGGGAGGCGAGCAGAGCTCCGATGAGGATGAGGTGGCGTCGCATGCGGTCCTCGAGGCGTCGTGAGTCGTACGAATGTGACGGAGATTCCAGGGATCAGCGGCTGGGGCGGCCGCGGGATTCCCCGGCCGCCCGCTCGCAGGTGGGAGGGTCAGGGGTTCGGCGGGGCAGGCAGCTTCGGGGCCTCCCAGCCGCTCGCGGTCAGCAGGCTCCGGCCGCCCTCTTCGTAGGCCATCGTGTCGACGAGCGCCCCGCGCGTGCCGTCGATCTCGAGCAGGTCTCGGACGGCGAACAGGACAGGCGCGCCCTGCTCCGGGTCGGAGAGGTCCTCGAGGTTGGTCTGGAGGTGGAGCAGGGTCGCGCCGCGCGCGACGAAGAGCCCCGAGACGCCGATCGTCGCCTCGTAAGGGTCGGGGTCGGTGAAGTCGGCGAAGGTGCCGACGACCTCGTCCTCACCGTCCCCGTCGAGGTCCACGCGCGACGCCTCGACCGCGATCTTGCTCGGGTCGTGACCGGCGGCCTTCCAGACCGCGAAGACGGGCGCGAGCGCCGCCGCCCCGGCCTTCGCGTCCGCCTTCCGCGGCAGCGACACCGGCGGCTTGGCGCTGACGACCACGACGGCGCCGGCCTCGCCGTCGACCTCCGCGAGCGAGAGCGTCAGCTCCTTGCCACCATACGCGTTCTCGACCGTCTCGTGGCCCGCGAGCTTCGCCTTGCCGACGACGCCCTTACCGAAGGCGATCAAGGACGTCGTCACCCCGGCGGACGAGAGCGCGCCGGTCGTGGCGAGACAGGGCACCTCGCCCTCTCCCGGGTCTCTGCACGCGATGACGGCGCCGCTCCAGGTGCCCGGGGTCTCTCCGGGCCCGCCGCTCGCGATGAGCCAGCCCACGCCTGCGTCGGCCGGCGCCATCGCGGGGCGCTCGGACGGCTTCGTCAGCCCGCGGCTCCACGCGCGACGGAAGACCCGCGGCCAGCCGCCGGCCGTGACGGCCGTCCCGTACCAGCCGCAGGCCACGCCGATGGCCTTGGAGCGCGTCGCGTCGCCCCCGGCGAGGACGAGGCGCTCCGGGAGGAGCCAGCCGCGGCCGCTCGCGGCGATCTCCATGTGGGGGAGGGACGCGACCGGCTCGTACTCGTCCGTCCACGGGGTCTTCGACCGCTTCGTCGGGTCGGACGGGTCGACGAAGACCCCGGCCTTCGCGTCGTAGAGCTGCGACCACTCGTGATACACGTCGCCCCGGTCGTTGCCGACGACGACCTCGCTGAGCCCGCCGGGCAGGGCCACCCCGGCGCCGCAGTCAGCGGGCTCGAACGCGCAGCGCTCGTCGGACAGCGCGACGATCTTGCTGCCGTCGGTGGGGAGCGGCTCGGCCTCGGCGAGGACCCGCTTCGCCTTCGCGTCCGCCGACCGCCTGGCGGCCAGCTTCACGGGCGCGGCGTCGGCGAGCTGGAGAGCGTCGATCCGCCGGACCTCGGCCGAGACCTCGGCGTTGAGCGACAGCTCCCCCTCGTCGTCGTCGGGCATGTCCCAGCACCCCATCATATGGTCGCCGTCGCAGCCGACCTGCGCCATGAAGCGGGGCCGCTCGGCGTCGATGACCAGCACCGGCGCGACCTCGAAGTCGGTGCCGGGGGGCAGGTCGACGACCTCGTCGGCGTAGGCGAGGGCCGGGAGCGACATGCCCTTCGCGACCAGGGTCGAGCGACGATCCGCGAGGTCGAAGAACGAGACGTTGGTCGTCTCGTCGTCGGCCCCCGAGCGGAGCTCGAGCCAGACGCCGCCGGCGCGCGGGTCGGCGCGGCAGTTGGAGATGCGCGCCTGGGTCAGCGTCAGCTCGGCGCCAGTGCTCGCGTCGACGGCCACGAGCCGGTCGCCGATGACGACGATGGCCGTGTCCGAGCCCAGCACGACCTCGGGGGGAGGCGTCTCCGCGTCCTTGGGTGGCGGCTCGGCGGGCGCCTTCGCCGTCTCGGCCGGAGCCTTCGTCGTCTCGGGTGGCGTCGGTGTCGCGTCCCCCGCGACCGGCGCGGGCTGTCCCGAGCCGGTCGGCGTGGGAGCCTTCTTGCCGCCGCAGGCGACGGTGAGCGAGAGGAGGGACGCGAGGGTGAGTCGTGTCGTGAGCGAGATCAAGGGCGCCTCCGAGGCCGAAGAACGCTGACCGGAGGGTCTCGAGGCCGTGTCCGGTCGTGCGTCTCAGGGTGGCATCGCTGGTATGGAGCACGCTGCGTAGACGCGCCGCCCATCGCTGGGCGCTCCGTGGCGGGCTGCGTCGTCACCGTCTCGTGTTCGGGATGCCCGGAGCATAGCCGGTGACGGCGCGACGCGCACTCGCACGGGAGGCGACTTCTCAACCGGCGAGCGCCACGAGCTGAAGACGAATCGGAGCTCTCCTCGGCCGCGCAGCGGCTGGTGGAGGCGGGGAAGCCGCCGGATCGGTCACTCTGGCAGCGAGGGAGAGAGCGCGCGTGCGCGCTCTCCCCCGAAGGCCGCGAGGGCGTCGAGCTCGTCCTCGACGTGCCGTCGGAGCTGCTCCTCCGCGAGGTAGCGCGTCTCATGAGCCCAGCGGCGGACGACGAGGACGGTCGCCGGCGCGACGCGCTCGGCGGTCGCGTCCGCGAGGGCGGCGACCGCGTCTCGGACCTCCGCGACGTGCCCGCCGGTGAGCTCGGGGTGATCGGGGAAGTCCGGATCGGCCTCGGAGACGTACTCGAAGCCCACGCCGGCGGTGGCGTCCCAGCCGTCGAGGACGTAGGTCAGCGCTGGGTCACAGGCGCCTTCGTCGGGACAGACGACGACGTCGGTGACGGCGTGGTCGGTGTCATCGGGTTGGTAGCCTCGGGCCTCGAGGGCCTCGCGGAGGATCGCCGTGCCCTCGGCTTCGGACAGGACGTAGACGCCCCCGCCGATGTCGCAAGCGACGAAGGCGAGGATCGCGAGGAGAGCGGCGAGGCGAGACATCGGGGGCTCCGGGCTCGGGGTCTTTCGTGGAGACGACCGACACGGTCGCGATTGAACCGTCAGACGCCGTCGCGCCGACGAGCGACGGCCGCTGATCCGGCCAGCGCCCCGAGACTGCGTCATGAGCCGGGAGGGTGCCGAGCCCGGGCGAGGGGCGTTCGGGCCGACCGCGAGCCGCAGGGCGCTCGACCCCACGGCTCGCGGCTCAGCGAGCTGCTCGGCGCGACTCACCACGGCAGCCACATCCCGTTCGCGCGAGGCGTCAGGCGTGCTCGCCCGGCGCCGCCGCGCGGCCGATGTAGGCGAAGAGCTCGGCGTCGAGGCCGTGGTCGGCGAGGGCCTGGGGCTCCTCGTGCATCACCTTCATCATGGCCTCGTGGAGCCCCTCGTCCCCCGAGGGCGCGAAGGCCTCGGCGGCGGTGTGCCAGCGCTTCAGGAGCGCCTGGACCCGGGCGTCAGCGGGGGCCGTGCCGGCCTCCATCTCCGCGCGGAGCCCCGCGAGGGAGGCGTCCCACTCGGCCTGCGCCGAGGCGCCCGCGGCGGTGTGCTGGGCGTCGACGGCCTGCTTCTGATCGGTCGTGAGGTAACGGTCGTACATGGTCATCTCCTCGATGGTCTTGAGAAACACCGTGACGGCTTCGTCATCGTCGGACGCGCCCGCGTCGAGGAGCCTGGCCAGGCGCAGGAGCTGGGCCTCGAGCCGGTCGATCGCCTCGCGTTGGCCGCGCAGGCGCTCGAGCTGCTGGGCGACCAGACGCCGTGGGGACGTCGCCTCTCCCGCCAGGAGCGCTCCGATGTCTCGGAGACCCAGGCCCATCTGTTGGAGCGCCTTGACCCGCTGCAGCCGCTCGATTGCGCCGCGCCCGTAGAGCCGGTGACCCGACTCGGTGCGCGCGGTGGCCTCGACCAGCCCCAGCTCCTCGTAGTGGTGCAGCGTCCGCACCGTGACACCGGCGCGCCTGGCTATCTCTCCGATCTTCAAGAGCTTCATCTCGACTCCGGGCGCGTCGTCACCGTCCCCACGACCGTAGGACCTCACGTTACGTGAGGTTCAAGAGGTCAATCGCGATTTTTTTCGACTCCTCTGAAACACCACCGCGGTGAGGCCGGAGAAAGTGTTGGATCGCGGGGGTGTGATTCATACCCCGGCTGACTCTTCGGTGAACTGGCTCGCCGCCGAAGGCAGGGCGGCGCGCAAGCTGGTGCTGGTAACGTGACGTCCCGAAGCGGCCTCGTGCCGCGAGGGACGACTCGTCTCGACCTCGCGCGCACCGCCCTGCATGGCTGCGACGCAGTCGCACCACGGCTCTGCCGCCCGGAGCCGTGGCTTGGCCTTGCGGGGCGGGAGCACGAGGTCAGACTGAGGAGACCCACGCGCACACTCCGCTCCGTCCACCTTCGCTCCGCCCCCGCTCTCCCTCACCACTCCGCGCGCGCACACGCTCCCCGCGCCGCTCACGCACACGCTCCCCGCGCCGCTCACGCTCACGCGCACGCGCACAGCTCAGCTCAGCTCAGCCCCCGCTCCGCTCCGCCTCTCCTGCCCCACCGCTCCGCCACCGGGGGCGAGGTGACACCAGAATACCGAATGGAAACGGCAGCTCAGAACCCATGCAGCCATCATCATGCCTCGCAAACCGAGCTGTGCCGGCTTGTGGATCACACCCGATCGCGGGGTCTGACCCCACCATCTCTCATATCTCGTTCATCCACGGCGGTTCTCCTCTCGCGCCGGATGCGCTATGCCGCGGGCAGGCGCCATGGAGGACTCATGCACCCCGACCAGCGTACCCACCTCGCGATCCGCCCGGAGCTCGTCGGCGTCATCACCGACATCGGCGACGGCGAGGCGACCGCGACCCTGACCGCCACCGCCGAGATGGCCGCCGACGACCGCGGGCTCGTCCACGGCGGGTTCACCTTCGGGCTCGCGGACTACGCGGCGATGGTCGCCGTGAACGACCCGAACGTCGTCCTCGGCGCGGCCAGCTGCAAGCTCCTCGCCCCGGTGACCGTCGGCCAGACGATGACCGCCACCGCCCGCGTGATCGGCGAGAAGGGCAGAAAGCGCGTCGTCGCCGTGACCGTCGCGGTCTCCGAGCGCCCCGTCTTCGAGGCGGAGCTGACCGCCTTCGCGCTCGACGAGCACGTCCTCGACGGCTGAAACCGGCCTTCGACGCGGCTCCCCGCGCTCAGGAAAGGCTTGCCCGGGAGGTGACATGGACCTATCCATTGGCCGTCTCGTTCGTTGTTCCAGCCATCCGGAGGCGAGACCCATGCGACACGGCCTGCTCGCCGCGGCGGTGAGCTTCGTCTTTCTCTATTCTGCTTGCGACGACATGGGGGCCGAGCCCTCGATGCTGGACGCGCCGCGCTTTCTGGCCGTCCGCGCGACCCCTGGCGCGCTCACCCCGGGCGAGTCGCTGACGGTCGAGGCGCTGGGCTGGCAGATCGACGGCGTGAGCTGGACCGGCTGCGCGACCGCCTTCGCGCCGACCGATCCGCCGAGCTGCCCCGCCGGGCCCATCGCCCTCGGCGAGGGCAACCCCCTGACCTTCGTGGCCCCCGCCGACGTCGACCCGCTCTGGGTCCGCGCCGACGCGACCTCGCCGACCGGCGTGCTGCCCATCATCCGCGCCTTCGCCTCCGACGCGCCGGCCGACAACCCCGAGGTCACCGCCATCGAGGCCGCTGACGGCCCGCTCCCGGCGTCGATCGCCCCCGCTACTGAGCAGTCGGTCCGCGCGCGCCTCACGCTGGTCGATGCCGAGACCGAACCCATCGTCAGCTACTACACCTCGACCGGCTCCTTCGAGCCCTTCCGCCTCTACGGCGAGGGCGAGACCACCCTCACCGCAGGGGCGGCGGCCACCGAGGCCACGATCATCGCCGTCGTCCGCGACGACGCCGGCGGCACCGGCTGGCTGTCGACGACCCTGCGCGTGGAGGCGCCATGAACGCCGCGACGCTGATCGCCCTCGCGCTGCTCGGCGCCGCGCCGGGCGACACCCCGCAGCCCCAGGTGACACGGCCCGAGCTGACGACGCCGCCCCCGAGCCTGCCGACCGCGCTCCACCGCCGCGGCGTCGCGCTCGAGCCGACGGTGCAGGTGACGATCGACACCGAGGGCGTCCCGAGCGACGTGGTCGTGACCCGCGGCCCGGGCGCCCGCTACGAGCAGGCCATCATCGACGCCGTCCTCGCGCTCCGGTTCACCCCGGCCACGGTGGACGGCGAGCCGCGCGCGGTTCGCCTGGAGCTGGCGCTGCCGGTGGAGGGCGTCGCCTGGCAGGGGATCGCTCGCCGCGCCCCGGAGCCGACGCCCATCGAGACCCACGACATCGCCGGCGAGGTCCTCGAGCGCGGCACCCGCTCACCCCTGCCCGGCCTGCCCGTCATCCTCGACGGCCGACGCCAGGTGCTCACCGACGCCGACGGCGGCTTCGCCTTCGACGACGTCCCCGCGGGCCCCCACACCCTCGAGATCCCGGCCTTCGACCACGAGCCGGCGCGGGTCCCGGTCACGGTCCCGGGCGAGCCCCTCACCGTCCGCCTGACCCCGCGCGCCCAGCGCCGCTACCGGACCCTCGTCGAGGGCAAGTCCGGCGACGCGGTGAAGGTCGTCGTCCCCGTAGAGCGCGCCCGCGAGGTCGCGGGCTCGTCCGGCGACCCGGTCAAGGTGCTCGAGGCGCTCCCCGGGGTCGCGCGGCCACCCGCGGCCGGCCCGTCGGCCGGGCAGATCAGCATCCGCGGCTCGGCCCCCGAGGACACCCGCTACTACGTCGACGGGATGCCGCTCTTTCAGCTCTACCACTTCGGCAACGTCTACTCGGTGCTGCAGGACCCTTGGATCGACGGCATCGACTACCGCCCGGGCGGCTTCTCCGTCGAGTTCGGCGACGCCACCGGCGGGCTCCTCGACGTCTCCCTCGCGGACCTACGGGACGACACGTTCCACGGCGACATCGACGTCAACGTCTACCACGCCGGCGTGTTGTTCACCGTGCCCGTCAGCGAGTCCTGGACCGTGGGCGCCGCGTTCCGACGGAGCTACGTCGACGGCATCCTGAAGGCCGTCGTCGACAGCGACACGGCGAGCTTCTCGACCGCGCCGCGCTACTACGACTACCAGCTGCGGGCGGACTGGCGCCCCAACGACCGCCAGAACCTGCGCCTCAGCGTCTTCGGCACCGACGACCTGCTACAGCTCGTCCGCTCGGAGCCCGACCCCCTCGACCCGTCGTTCACCGGCTTCGAGCTGAGTCGCTCGTTCCTGCAGGTCCAGGGGACGTACACCGAGCAGCTGACCCAGGCGCTCGGCATGAAGCTCGGCGTCGCGACCAGCTACCAGCGGCTGACGGTCAAGCCGGGCGGTAACCTCTTCGACCTGACCTTCGACCCGATCACCCTGCGCGGCATCCTGACCTGGCGCGGCTCGCGCGAGCTGTCGATCCGCGGCGGCCTCGACGGGACCCTGACCCGCTTTCGCGTCGACGCGCGCACCCCCGCGCCCACGAAGGAAGGCCAGGTGTCCTCGCCGACGGCGACCCAGACGGTCATCGAGGCCACCGAGGACGGCTACAGCGGCAGCGTCGCCGGCTGGGTCGAGGCGGCCTGGCGCCCGAGGGACGATCTCAGCGTCATCGGCGGGCTGCGCGCGACCGGCTGGGGCGGCGGGTTCGGGGACTCGGCGATCGACCCGCGGGTGACCGTGGCCTGGGACGTCGCCGACCAGACGACCCTCAGCCTCGCCGGCGGCCTGACCCACCAGGCCCCGACCCCCGACGAGAGCTCGGACTCCTTCGGTAACCCCGAGCTGACGACCGAGCGGGGCGCCTACGTGAACCTCGGCGTCCGCCAGGGCTTCAGCGACGTCCTGTCGGTCGATCTGCAAGGTTTCTACAAGGCCCTCGACGATCTCGTGACGCCGACGGACACGCCCGGCGCGCCGCGCTACGACAACGCCGGGACCGGCTGGGTCGCCGGGGCGGAGCTCCTCGTGCGGCTGACGACGCCCATCGTCGACGGCTGGGTGTCCTACACGCTGTCCCGCTCGCGCCGGGCCGACCGGCCAGGCGAGCCGGAGCGCTTCTACAGCGTCGACCAGACCCACGTTCTGGCGGTCGTCGCCGGGGTCGAGCTCGGGGCGCGATGGCGCTTCGGCGCGCGCTTGCGGTACGCGACCGGTAACCCCTTCACGCCGCTCGAGGCCGCGTACTACGACGCCAACGCGGACGTCTACGTCCCGCGGGCGGCGGCGGCGACGCTCTCCCGGCGCCTCGCCCCGTTCCTGCAGCTCGACCTGCGCCTCTCCAAGACCTTCGTCTTCGACGCCTGGCAGCTCGTGACCTATCTCGAGGTCAGCAACGTCACCAACCGCGAGAACATCGAGCAGGTCGGCTACAACTTCGACTACACCTCACGCGAGGACATCACGAGCCTGCCGCTGGTGCCGTCCCTCGGGATCCGCGCCCGCTGGTGATCTGCTCAGCGCGGGGTGTCGGGCTTCGCGGGCGCGGTCAGCTCCTCGCGGTCGGGGATCGAGCGAGCGCAAGGGCCCCCGTGGGCGAAGCGGCGGCCCTGGCAGTTGCTGGACGCGCGGAAGGTCTCGCCGTCGCAGCCGCAGTAGGCGCGCAGGTCCTTCTTGCAGCGGCGCGTGTGGTCGACGCACACCCCGTCGGGCGTGCCGCAGCCGAGCCCCTCGCACATCCCCGAGGCGCAGTCGCTGCCGTCGACGCAGGACTCACCGAGCTGGCGAGAGCCGGGATCGAAGCTCACCGGCGCGGGGGCGATCTCATCGGGGGGCGTCGGGGCCGGCGCGACCTCGTCGGGCGGCGCGTCGTCGTCGGGCGCCGCGACCGGTGTCGCGACAGGCGCGGCCGCGGGGGGCGGCGGGCTCTGGCTGCTGGCGCAGGCGCTGAGGACGAGGACGGTCGCGAGGGACAGGCGGGTCAGCATTCGACGATCTCCTTGGCGCGTCGCGGCGGTGGGGGAGGGACGGCCGCTCGGGCGCGTGGATTCTAGCAGCGTTCGGGGAAGAGCGCGCACGCGCGCTTTTTCCCTCGCTACCAGAGTGACTGATCCGGCGGCTTCGCCGCCTCCGCCGGCCGCTGGGCGGCCAAGTCGAGTTCGGTGAAATGGCGCTTCGCTGCCATTTCCCCGAGCTCTCCTGTTCCAGGGGCAGGATTGTCGCCGCCCGGGGTTTCCAAAGACGCGCGGGGAGGGTATGTGACGCGCCATGAAGCGCCACTTTCTCAGCATCGTCACGGTCGCTGGGCTGGTCCTCGGGGCCGGCTGCAGCAAGAAGAACGACACCCCGCCGGCCGAGACGACGCCGCCGGCCGAGACCGCCAAGCCGACGGAGACGACCAAGCCTCCCGAGGCCAAGGAGGACGCAGTGACCCCGCCCCCCGCGAAGGCCGACGCCGCCGAGGCGAACGCCGAGGACCCGCTCGCCGCCCCGGACGACGTCGCCGCCCCGCCGGCCGACGCCGAGAAGACCGCCACCGGCCTGGCCAGCAAGGTCCTCACCCCCGGCACCGGCACCGAGCACCCCGCCAAGCGCGACACGGTCAAGGTCCACTACACCGGCTGGACCAAGGACGGTAAGCGGTTCGACAGCTCCGTCGCCCGCGGCGAGCCGACCGAGTTCCCGCTCAACGCGGTGATCCCCGGCTGGACCGAGGGGCTCCAGCTGATGGTCGTCGGCGAGAAGCGCCGCTTCTGGATCCCGGCCAACCTGGCCTACGGCGAGACCCCGCGCCGCCCGGGCGCCCCGTCGGGTCAGCTGACCTTCGACGTCGAGCTCCTCGGCATCGAGAAGGCCCCGACCATCCCGGCGCCCGAGGACGTCGCCGCCGCCCCGGCCGACGCGACGAAGACCGAGAGCGGCCTGAGCTACAAGGTCCTCACCAAGGGCGAGGGCGGCGATCACCCGAAGGCGACCGACCGCGTGACGGTGCACTACTCGGGCTGGACGACCGACGGCGAGCTGTTCGACAGCTCGGTGCTCCGCGGCAGCCCGGCGACCTTCCCGCTCAACGGCGTCATCCCCGGCTGGACCGAGGGCGTGCAGCTCATGAGCGTCGGCGACAAGTTCCGCTTCTGGATCCCGGGCAACATGGCCTACGGCGACACCCCGAAGCGCCCCGGCGCCCCCGCCGGCACCCTGGTCTTCGACGTCGAGCTCATCAAGATCAACTGATCGACGCCACGCTCGTCGACGGCCCGCCCGCGTCCCGCGCAGGCGGGCCGTCGTGTTTCTGCACCGGGTCGGTTCGAGGCTGCGGCGTCGACGGTCCGCTCAGAGTGGCGGACGGGACGTCCGCGGGCCAACTGAAGCCAGCCCCGTCGCCGCAGACGTGCGCTCGGCCTGGGGTCGTCCCGACCGCTCGGCCATCGAGATGAACCATCGCCCGCCGTCGCCGATACGACCTCGGACCGGGCGCGGTCTCACGGCTCGGCCGCCGTCAGCGGCCGATGAGCGCGCCCATCAGCGCCGCCGCGAAGGCGACCAGGATCACCAGCCACAGGTCCCAGCGGTTCAGCCCGAACGGGCGGACCCGCGGGGGCCACGGCGCCGCGTCGGGGTCGACGGCCTCCGGGCGCGGGGTCGGCCGCGGGGTCGGCAGGGACCGGCGCCCGAGCGCCGTGACGTGATCGGCCCGCGCGCGGCGGCGGAGGTACCCGGCCGGGCGGTCGACCATCGTCGCCCACTCGGCGCGACCAGCGTCGCCGCGCCGACCGCGCTGACCGTCCTCGAGGGCGGCGCGGAAGGCGTGCATCGAGGGGAAGCGATCCTCGGGCTTCTTGGCCAGGCAGCGCGCCACGAGCTGGCGCAGGTGCGGCGCGATGGGCGTCCCATCGGGCTGCGCGTCCAGCGCCGGCGCCTCGACGACCGCGTGCATGTAGGCACAGGTGACCGCGTTGTGCGCGTCGAAGGGGCTGTGTCCCGCCAGCAGCTCGTAGGCGATGAGCCCGAGGGTGTAGACGTCGCTCCGCGCGTCCGAGGGGCGTCCGAAGGCCTGCTCCGGCGACAGATACCGCGGGGTCCCGTACCAGCCGCCAGCGCCGCCGGTCAGGTTCCGCTCGACCGGGGCGGCGGCGTCGGGACCGCGCTCCTTGACCAGGCCGAAGTCCGTGATGAAGGCGTGGTCGCTGCCGTCACGGCTCTCGGCGATGACGACGCTCTGCGGCTTGACGTTGCGGTGGACGAGGCCGCGATCGTGGGCGCCGGCGAGGGCGCTCGCGAGCTGGTCGAGGATGGCGACGACGCGCGCCTGCGGGAGCCAGCCGAAGCGCTCCTGGAGGACGGCCAGCGGCCGACCCTCGACGTGCTCGGTGACCATGTAGCGGCGGCCGTCCTCGGTCTCGCCATAGTCCAGGAGCCGCGCCACGTTGGGGTGGTCGAGCCGCGCGAGGGCCCGCGCCTCGCGCTGGAAACGCTCGAGCGGCCGGGTGCTGCGCGCGCGTCGCGGCTCGTGCATGAACTTGATGACGACCAGGCGATCGACCTCGATCTGCCGCGCGAGGTAGGTCCGGCCGGTGTGCGAGCTCCCCAGGGGGCTGATGATCTCGTAGCGCCCGTCGAAGGCATGCGCGACCTTCGCGAGGGGGCTGGCGTATTCTGCCGTCGAGGTTCGATGCATCGTGCTCTGGCTCACCTGGCCGCGATCCGCGGCGTCATGAAGAGAGAATAGTGGGCGCTGCCGTCTTGTCGAGCGCCCGGTTCGATTCCTTCTGTGAGACGTAACCCGCCGTGCTGATTAAAGGCCGCCGGCGCCCACGACGACAGACGACGACAGACCGAAGCGAGTGCGCGCCATCGGACGTCCTGCTATACCTTCGGCGCTGCTCGCGCGTGTCTGAACCCCCGTCGCGAGCGACCCGACCGACCGCTGACGAGGCAGTGAACATGGGCTTCTTTCGTACGCTCTACCGCGAAGCGCGCGACATCCTGGGGATGAAGCCCCCGGCCGAGAACGCCACCCAGCGCGCCGAGCGCCTGTGCGGCGAGCTCAAGGGCGACTACTTCGGCAAGAAGGCCAAGCACGGCGACGACTACACCCTCGACACCGTCATCGACGAGCGCGAGGTGAGCCTGCTGTTCGAGGCCGAGGCCGGCCGCGCCTGCGTGGCGATGGTCGCCGAGATCGACCCGGACCTGCGCTGGACCGTACACCGCGACCCGCTCGAGGGAGCCGACGCCTGCCCGAGCGGGATCGACCGCATCTACGTCGCCACCGAGCTCTACGTCGAGGGCCGCGGACGCGAGGCGGCCGAGGCCGAAGCGCTCTGGAAGAAGCTCCCGACGGGCGCACGCGGCGTCATCTCGCAGCTCGTCGGCCGCGCGGGGGGCGAGCTCGAGGTCGAGGGCGGCGTCGCCCGCTACAGCCCCGAGCTCGAGACCCTCGACGGCAAGAGCGCCCGGTACACCATCCGCAACCACGTCCAGGCGATGCAGAAGATCGTCGAGGGCATGGAGAGCGGCTGGTAGTCGACGCCTTCAGCGCTCGGGACGGGACCGGCCGGGCTGGCGTTGCCGCGCCTCTTCTGGTATCGCGCGCTGCACCGCGTTCACCGTCGCGGTCGCGCTCGCGCGCGGTGACGGAGACGCGCGCAAGCTCACCGGCCGGGCGCTCGCGCCGGGCCCCCAGACGAGGTCGCGATGATCGGACTGTTGTTGCCCGTGGCGGTGGTCGGGGCGCTCACCCTGCCGCCCGGCTTGTCGTATGAGGACAAGGTCGAGATGGCCGGGGGCCTCGACTTCATCGGCGCGACCGCCCCCGAGGAGCTCCATTGGGGGGACTCCGCGACGATCACGCTGTGGTTCAAGGCGCATCGCCCGCTCCGTGAGGGCGTCTGGAACTTCCTGCACGTCGAGTCCCGCGAGACAGCGTGCCGGATCGTCGAGGATCACCCTCCCACGCCGCCGGTCGACGGGCTCATCGCCCACGACGTCCGCATCACGATCCCGCGCGACGGCCCGTGCGCCGAGTCGCAGCGCCTCGACATCTACACCGGGATGTATCACCGCGAGGGCAACGGCGCGCGGATCCGGGTGCTCAACCCGCCGGGCAAGGCCGACCGCATCTACGCCGGCTACATCGAGCTCGTCAGCGGCGAGCCCGAGGGCGCGCTCATCGCCTTCCCGCCGAGCGACCTCGCCGACCACGAGACCGAGAGCGAGCTCCGACCGTGGTGGGGTTGGATCTGGGGCGCCCTCATCGCGACGATCCTGGCCGCGCTACTGCGCTGGCTCGTCAAGCTCCGCAAGCAGACGCTGCCCGAGCCCACCGGACTCGACTGGGCCCCGGAGAACAAGCGCCGACGTCGGCTGATGTGGCTCGGCCTGGCGGCGATCCTGGCGGTCCCGTTCCTGCTCAGCGTGCTGTCGGCCTTCGACTTCATCAAAGACGACGCCTACATCTCCTTCCGCTACGCGCAGAACGTGGTCAACGGCAACGGCCTGGTCTTCAACGCGGGCGACAACCTCGAGGGCATCACCAACTTCCTGTGGACGCTGCTGCTGGTCCCGTTCGAGGCCCTGGGCTGGGACCTCTTCCAGGTGTCCGAGGTCCTGGGCATCGTGATGAGCCTCGGGTTCATCTACTACATGACCCGGATCACCATCCGCTTCGAGGGCGGCGACAAGCACCTCGCCTGGCTCTGGGGCGGGCTCTGGATCGCGACCTCCTCGAGCCTCGGCCTGTGGTCGACGAGCGGCCTCGAGCAGCCACTGGCGATGCTGCTCCCGGTGGCGTCGGTGTGGATCCTCTGGCGGTCGTGGCGCGACCCCGTCCCCGCGCCCGCGAACCGCTGGGACCCCGTCAAGAGCGGCGTCCTGATGGGCCTCGGCTGCATGACCCGCCCGGAGCTCCACCTCATCGCGTTCCTGGTGGGGCTGCCGCTCGTCGTGCGCTTCTTCTACATCGCGATCAAGCACCACCGCCTCGACCGCGCGGCGATCTGGTGGTTCGTCGGGCTCTTCGGGGTCGTCATCCCGTTCCACCTGTTCCGCCTGGCGTACTACGGCTCGCTCGTGCCCAACACGTTCTACGTCAAGACGAGCGACTCGACCCTGGTCATCGAGGCCGGGCTCAAGAAGCTCAGCGAGATGCTGGACTTCAACAAGCTCGGCTACCTGGTGCTGCTCGCGCCCTTCGCCTTCGTCACCCGGCGCCGCCTGACCGAGAAGCTGGTCATGCTGGCCATCTCGCTGACCTTCATGGCCTACATCGTCAAGGTCGGCACCGACGAGATGCGCTGGCACCGCCTGTACCTGCCGGCGCTGCCGTTCCTCGTGCTGCTCGCCGGGATCGGGCTCATGAACCTCGCGCGGATGCTCGTGAAGGTCGCCGGCGGCGCGACCTGGGCGCGGGTCGCCGTCTACTCGGCGGGCTGGGTCGTGGTGATAGCCGCGGCGGCCAACAGCTTCTCGTTCACCTACAGCTCGATGGGCGGCTTCAACGGCCGCGGGGATCTGTCGGGCAACTACCACCCCGACATGGGCAAGTTCATCACGCGCCACGAGCGCCCCGGGGCGCTGGCCGCCTTCCAGGACATGGGCTCGACGCCGTACCACGCGCCGGACATCAACTTCCTCGACTTCATCGGGCTGGTCGACGGGACGGTCGCCCACGCGCGCTACGACTACGGTCTCCACGCCTTCTTGACGACCGAGGCCCAGCGCAACAAGTCGAAGTACGACGCCGACATGCGGGAGTACTTCTACGAGCGGAACCCCGAGTGGGCGATCCTGACGACCTACGTCCCGGGACCCGCGACCGGCCGCGTGTCGGAGAAGTTCGCCAAGGACCCGGGGCCGGAGGCGCTGTACCCGTACATCGCGCAGAACAGCTACCAGTTCGGGATCTACAACGCGAAGTTCAAGGAGCGCTACGTCCACGTCCGCACGTGGCCGCGCTCGGCCGGCTACTACCTCTCGCTCTTCCGGCGAAAGGACCTCTGGGACCAGACGCCGGGCGAGGTCGTCCTCGACGCGCCGCCGGCGAACCTCGGCGGGGTGAAGGCGACCTTCGAGGGTGGGCTGGAGCTGCTCGGCTCGGAGATGGAGCCGTCGGTCACCCAGCGCCAGGGCTTCTTCCTGACGACCTGGTGGCGCGTGCCCGGGCCGATGGCCAAGGACCTCTTCTTCTTCAACCACATCGAGGCCGACAAGTACCGCCTGCCCTACGACTCGCTGCCCGGGGACTGGATGTACCCCGCGGACCGCTGGAAGCCCGGGCAGATCATCGAGAACCGGTCGCTCATCCAGACGCCGCCTGGCATGGCCACCGGCGACTACACGGTCTACATGGGCGCGTACTACCGGAGCTCTGGCCAGCGCCTGAAGGTCGTCGACGGCCCGAACGACGGGCAGGACCGGCTGAACATGGGGACGCTCGAGGTCACGCCCCTGATCCCGCCCTTCGACCAGCTCATCGATCCCTGTCGCCCCGACGAGATGCGGAAGTACCCCGAGCGCATCATCGACTCGCACCGCGCCCCGGGCACCTGACCGGACAGCGAGGGGCCGTCGTCTCGACCGCCCTCCGGCGTCCTGCTCAGCGCCCTTTTGCCTCGGCCTTCGGGTCGTCGGGGGTGAACCAGGTCTCGTCCGGAGGGACGCCGTCGGCGGTGAGCTTGGCGGCGACGGCCTCGGCCGCGCGCATCACGCGCAGGACGTTGCCGCCGGCGATCCCGGCGACCTCGTCCTCGCTGTACCCGCGGCGCAGGAGCTCGGCCAGGAGGTTCGGATAGTCGGCGACGTCGCGGAGGCCCTTCGGGGTCGAGCGGATGCCGTCGAAGTCCGAGCCGATGCCGATGTGCTGGGCCCCGATGCGCCGCTTGATGTAGTCGATGTGGTCGGCGACCTCGCGGTAGCTCGTGACGGGCGTCGGGTGCTCGGCGTCCCACGCCTTCATCTCGGCGGCGACGCGCTCGGGCTCGTCGGGGTAGAGGCTCTCGAGCCGGGCGTGCTCGGCGCTGCCGTCGGCCCAGCGCTTGCGGATCCGGCAGTCGACGTAGCCCGTCACGAAGGTCACCATGACCACCCCGCCGTTGGCCTTCACGCGGTCGAGGACGTCGTCGGGGACGTTCCGCGGTGACGCGCAGACCCCGTAGGCGCTCGAGTGCGAGAAGATGACCGGCGCCAGGGTCGCGTCGAGGGCGTCGCGCATCGCGTCGGCCGAGACGTGGGACAGGTCCACGAGCATCCCGACGCGGTTCATCTCCCGGACGACCCGCCGGCCGAAGTCGCTCAGCCCGCCGTGGACGGGCTTGTCGGTGGCGGAGTCCGCCCAGTCGTTGGCCCTGAAGTGGACCAGGGTCATGTAGCGCGCGCCCAGGGCGTACATCATGCGGAGGGTCGCCAGCGAGTCGCCGATGCTGTGCCCGCCCTCCATGCCGATGAGCGAGGCGACCTTGCCGTCGCGGTGGATCCGCTCGACGTCGTCGGCGGTCAGCGCCAGCTCGAGGGCGTCCGGGTAGCGGGCGATCAGGCGGTGGACCACGTCGATCTGCTCGAGGGTCACCCGCACGGCCTCGTCGCGCCCGAGGTCCACGGGGACGTAGACCGACCAGAACTGCCCGCCGACGCCCCCCTCGCGCAGGCGCGCCAGGTCCGTGTGCAGGGGCTTGGCGAGCTTCGACTGGTCGACGCGGAGGTCGAGCTCGCCGAGGTGATTGTGGGTCCGGTCGCGGTACTGCCACGGGAGGTCGTTGTGGCCGTCGATGAGCGGGGTCCTCGCGAGGATCTGCCGGACCTGCTCGAGGCGGGCTCCGGGCGGAGCCGCGTGGACCGTCGCGGCGGCGACGACGACGAGCGAGGCGATGAGCGGCTTGAGCGGGCGCACGAGGGACCTCCGGGCGGGCGCGACGACCAGGTGGCGGATGGGCAAGCGTTAACCCATCCGCCGTCCGGGCTCCAGCGGGCACGCGGGACGCGCTCGTCGCAGAGCAGACGGTCTTTGCCCTCAAGGAACTCGCGCCGCGGTCGATTTCCCGATCACGCAGGGACGGCGGCGCGCGACGAAGGTCGCAGAGCGCGGCCACGGCCGAGGGGGCGACGTGGGAGCAGAGAAGGTCCGGATACGGTCGATTCAGTGTCCGCGTTGTGACTTCAACAACCCCGACGGCTCCGTCAGCTGCTTCGGCTGCGGCGAAGCGCTGAGCGAGGACGCCGTGCAGCGGCTCATCACCGTGCGACGACGGCGCCAGTCGGTCGAGGCCATCAGCCTCGCGGACCTCAAGGCGCTGCGCGCGCGGGTCCGGGCCCTTTCGGAGGAGCTCGCGACGCGCCGCAAGCAGATCCGCACCGGCCGGATGCGCGTCCCCACCGAGCGCGTCATCGTCATCACCGCCCCGATGGAACCCGCGAGCTGACCTCACCGAACGCCGGGACGAGCCACTCGAGTCGGCGCCCACAGGCTGCCGAGCGAGAGTGTTGGATCGCGGGGGTGTGATTCATACCCCGGCTGACTCTTCGGTGAATTGGCGCGCCGCAGGACTGGTGCATCGGGGTGGAGCGGCCAGACGCGCTGCGCATCCGGCCGCCTCGCTCGGTCAGCGGGTGAGGTTGACCAGGGTTCCGATGACGTGGTCGAGGCGCTGCCTGACGTCGGGCCCCGGCTCGGGGATGCAGCGCATGGCGACGGCGACGTCGAAGCAGGCCGCGACCTCATACGCCGAGCCGAGGGCGTTGGCGTAGCGGGCGCGCCTGTTCTTGCCGAGCGAACCCGCGCCCTCGGCGATGTTCAGGGGCGTGCTCGCCGCTGCCCTCCTGAGCTGTCGAGCCAGGTCCGGGTCCTTGCGACCGATGCAGTCGGCCGCGTCCGCGGCGTCAGCGGCCACGCGCAGCGCGACAGTGTAGATGCGTAGCATGATGAGGTCTTCTCCGTGTCGAGGTGACGCCCCGGCGGCCCTGTGCCGCGGGGGACGTCTCCTCCCGACCTCGCGCGCAGCGCCCTGCAAGGCTGCGGCGAAGCCGCACCGCCCGGAGCCGCCCGGAGCCACGCGCAGCGCAGCGAGCATGGCGAGGACGGCGAGGACGGCTTGGCCTTGCTGGGCGCGAGCACGAGGTCACACTGAGGAGTCCCGCGCGCATCCCCTCACATCTCCTTCTGCCCCAAGTGCCCGCCCGCTCACGCCCCGCGCCGCTCACGCACGCGCCCACCGCTCACGCACACGCACACGCGCCCCGCCTCGCTTGCGCGCCGCTCCCGCTCCAGCTCTCGCTCCGCCTCTCTCGCCCCACCGCTCCCCGACCGCGACCCCGGGGGGACACCAGAATACCGAATAGAAACGGCAGCTCGGGACCCATGCCGCCGTCACCATCCCTCGCGAACCGAGCTGTGCCGGCTTGTGGATCACACCCGATCGAGGAGTCTGACCCCACGATCTCTCATTTCTGCGGTCGCCCCGCGAGCGCGAGTGGGGCGATAGGCCGGTCGCGCGACGGGGGCGCGGGGCGAAAATGTTAGGTCGCGGGGTCCGACCCCACCATCTATCATTTTCGGTCCGGCGGGACCCCGGTCTCCCCCCGCGCGAGCCAATGACCGCCGCGGGAAGCGGACGGCTACGCGGCGCGTTCCACATCGCCGTTGACGGGGTCCGGCCAGGGGATATGCTCGCGGCCCCGAAACGACAACGACGGAACGCGAGGCTCCCGATGAAGCGGTTTGCGCGACTGGCGACGATGACGGCGGCGACGGCCGCCCTGGTGATTGGCATGGGCATGGGCTGCGGCGAGAAGTCCAACGCCGGTGGCGGCGACCCGGCCACGAAGAAGGTCGACCCGGCCGCCAAGCCCGGCGACCCCGCCGCGAAGAAGGCCGACCCCGCCACCAAGCCCGCACCGACCGCGAAGAACGACGACCCGGGCGCCAAGCCCGCCGCGGCCGAGCCGACCGTCGCCGTAGACAACGAGGCGCTGATGAACCCGAGCAAGCTGACCGAGAAGGCCCCCGAGACGTTCAAGGCCAAGCTCACGACCACCAAGGGCGACATCGTCGTCGAGGTCCACCGCGCCTGGGCCCCCAACGGCGTCGACCGCTTCTACAACCTCGTGAAGGCCGGCTACTACACCGACATCGCCTTCTTCCGCGTCATCCAGCAGCCGCGCCCCTTCATGGCGCAGTTCGGCATCTCCGGTGATCCCAAGCTCAACACCGTGTGGCGCGCGGCGCGGATCGACGACGATCCGGTCAAGGAGACCAACACCCGCGGCCGCATCACCTTCGCGACCGCCGGCCCGAACACCCGGACGACGCAGCTCTTCATCAACTACGGCGACAACTCCAACCTCGACCGCATGGGCTTCGCCCCCTTCGGCGAGGTCGTCAGCGGCATGGACGTCGTCGACAGCCTCTACGGCGGCTACGGCGAGGGCGCCCCGCGCGGCCGCGGCCCCGACCAGGGCCAGTTCCAGGCCAAGGGCAACGCCTACCTGAAGGCCAACTTCCCCGAGCTCGACTACCTGAAGTCCGCGACGATCGTCGAGTAGCCCGACATGACCGATGACGGGCGCCGAAGACGGCTCGAGGCGCTCCGCGACCGCTTCGTGGCGGTCAACATGCGGAGCCGGACCCTCCGGCTCCTGCGCCCGTCCAAGAGCGGCGCCCTCGACCTCTCGCGGGTCGAGGACGCCAAGCGCCTCTTGTGGCTGGTCCAGGTCCTCGGCAGCGACACCGCCCGCCCCGGGATCCTGGCCGACGTCGCGTCGGCCGCCACCGGCGACTCGCTCTCCGCCGACGTCGCGACCCTCGCCCACGCGGCGCGCGCCGACCGCATGGAGACCGGCGCCGACGACCTCGCCGTGGGCTGGCCCTTCCTCGAGGGGCGCGCCGCTGACGGCACCTGGCTCCGCGCCCCCCTCTTCCTCTACCCGGTCGCCCTCGGCCAGACGAAGAAGGGCCGCCTCCGCTGGACCATCGAGCCCATCGGCTCCCCGGTCCTGAACGAGCCGCTCGTCCAGACCCTCGCCCGCCTCGGCGGCGTCCGCGTGACCGTCGAGGACTTCCTGAAGCGCGACGACGACGGCCGCTTCAAGGTCGACGACGCCACCTGGAAGGGCCTCCTCGAGACCCTCCAGGTCGCCGGCGTCCGCCTGCACGAGACGCCCCCGGCGCTGCCGGCCCTCGAGCCCCTCGAGCCGCGCGACGCCGAGCAGCGCGACGCCGCGCCCCTCGACCGCTTCAAGCTGCGCTTCCACCTGGTCCTGGGCCGCTTCCCGGCGGCCGCCAGCACCATCGTCCAGGAGTACGACACCCTCCTCGCGGGGCCGCTCCGGGACGGCTCGCTGGGGCTCGCGGCCGATCTGCTCGCCATCGACGAGGACGCCGTCTGGGAGCCGGGCGCAGGCCCGCCGCCCCCGGCCCCGCCGCTGCCGGGTCACGGCGACGACGCCCTCGGAGACCTCCGCCGCTGGCAGCCGCTCCGCTCCGACGCCAGCCAGGACGACGTCTTCCGCTTCCTCGAGAAGGGCGGCCGGGCCGGCCTCGTCGTCCAGGGCCCGCCCGGCACCGGCAAGTCCCAGCTCATCACCAACCTCGTCGCCGCCAGCGTCGCCCGCGGCGACCGCGTGCTGCTCGTCTGCCAGAAGCGCGCCGCCCTCGACGTGGTCGCCGACCGCCTCGCCCACCTCGGCCTGTCCGACGTCGCCGCCATCGTCCACGACACCGAGCGGGACCGGAACGCCGTCTGCCACGCCGTCGCCGACACCCTGGCGCACGTGCTCGACGACTCCGCCAGCGACGGCCGCGCGCGCCGGGAGGACATCGAGCGCGCCAGCGCCGCCCACGCCCGGGCGCTGTCCCAGGTCGAGGCCCGGGTCGAGGCCCACCAGGCCGCCTGGAGCCTCCTCGCCGCGCCGCACCACGGCCGGCCCGGCCTCGCAGAGCTCGACCAGCGCTCCCTCGACGACCCGGGCCACCCGCTGCCGGACCTCCGCGACCAGGTCGCCTCCCTCGACGAGCCCGGCCTCGAGCGCGCCCTCCCCCACCTCGACGGCCTCGCCCCGGTCGCCGCCCGCCTCGCCCGCCCGCACCCGCTGTGGCGCCGGAGCGACTGGCGCGACCACCGCCAATCCCACCTCGACGACGCCTGGGCCAAGCTCCGGACGCTGGCCGACGCGCTGGCCGCCTGGCGCGCCGTCCGGGACACCGGCCACCTCCGCCCGCGGGACCTCGACGCCCTCGCCGCGACCTTCATCGAGGGCGAGCCCTTCGTGCGCCTCGCCCTCGATCCCGACGACGCCCCGCTCGCCGACTTCGTCCTGTTCTGGGGCTGGTGCGGCGGCGACGAGGAGAGCGGCGAGTGGGCCCGTATCACCCACCAGCTCGCCGAGGCGAAGGCGCGTCTGGGCCCGGTCCCGAGCGAGCTCGTCGTCCGCTCGGACGCCGAGCTCGACGCCGACGCCGAGCGGATGGACGAGCTCGCCGCCATCGACGACCACTGGTACCGCGTCTTCCGGCCGCGCTACTGGTCGCTCCGCGGGCTCCTGAAGCGAACGGTCGAGGGTCTCTCACGCCCGGTCGAGCTCGGCGACGACCGACCGACCGCTCTGGCGAACCTGCTCCGCGAGGCGCTCCCCTGGCAGGCGCTCATCCGGAGCATGCCCGCCGACAGCCCCTTCTTCGACTTCGGCTTCAGCGGCGACCCGGCCGAGCTCGACCAGGCCCTCGACCACGTCGGCGGGCGCCGGGACGCCGTCGGCGCCGTCCACCGCCTGGCCGGCCGCCTCGCCCGCTTCCGCGGCCCCTACGCCGAGCTCCCGCGCTTCGATGGCGACGTCGCGGCCGCCCGGGCCGCCCCCTTCGTCGCCGCGCTCACCGCCGACGTCCGCCGACAGCGGGCCCTCGACGCCGTCGACCGCGCCCTCGACGCCCTCGCCCCTCACCTCGACAGCCCAGCGCGCCGTGACCTCGCCGACGCCGCGCGAGACGACACCGACCGCGCCCTGGCCGACGTGGACGCGCTGCTCGGCGCTCGCGGGGACGCTGACGCCGCCGTCGCCCTCGACCGACAGCTCGCCGACCAGCCGCCGTGGGTCGCCGCGTTCCTGAAGCGCTGGCGCCAGGCCGACGCGCAGGGCACCCCTCAGCAGGAGGCCCGCCGCGCCGTCGAGTGGGCCTGGCGACAGCTCCTGCTCTCGGGGCGCCCCCAGAGCGCCCTCGTCGCCCCCCTCGTCGAGCCCGCCGGCCTCGCCGCGCTCTCCGACGCCGCCGACGGCAGCCGTGAGCTGACCGCCAGCGGGATCGCCGCCCGCTATCAGGCGCGGCTCATCGAGCTCGCGGCCAGCGAGCATGGGCGCCAGGGGCTCCAGAAGCTCGCCGCCGACGCCCGTAAACGCCGCTACCGCGCCACGCTCCGCCAGGTCATCGAGCGCCACTGGCAGCGCGGCCTCGCGGTGGCGCGCCCGGTCTGGCTCTGCAGCCCCGAGTCCGTCGCCGCGCTCTTCCCCCTCGAGCCCGAGCTCTTCGACCTGGTCATCTTCGACGAGGCCAGCCAGTGCCCGGTCGAGAGCGCGGTCCCGGCGCTGGTCCGGACCCAGCGCGCCGTCATCGCCGGCGACGACCAGCAGATGCCGCCGTCGCACTTCTTCCGCGCCGCCTACGACGACGACCTCGACGACGAGGAGACCTCGCTGCTGGCGAGCCAGTCGATCCTGGATCTGGCGCGGATCGCGCTGCCGAACACGACCCTCCGCTGGCACTACCGCTGCCGCCACGAGGAGCTGATCGCCTTCTCCAACGCCGCGTTCTACGGCCGCCGCCTCGCCACCGCCCCGAACGCCGAGCGCCGCCGCCTGGCGTCGTGGGAGGGGCTCCACTTCGAGCGCGTCGACGGCCAGTGGCTCGACCAGGAGAACCCGGTCGAGGCCGAGCTGGTGGTCGACGCCCTCGGCCGCGTACTCGGCGAGGACGCCCCGGGCGGCGGGGCCCCGTCGGTCGGCATCGTGACCTTCAACAAGAAGCAGGCCGCCCGCATCGAGGAGCTCATCGAGGCCCGCGCCGCCCTCGACGAGGCGTTCCGAGAGCGCCTCCAGCGGGACCGCGAGCGGCCGGTCATCGACCAGGTCTTCGTCCGCAACCTCGAGAACGTCCAGGGCGACGAGCGCGACGTCATCCTGATGTCCCTCGGCTACGGCCCCTCCGAGCCCGGCGGGCGCGTCCACGCGCGCTTCGGCCCCCTCGGCCAGGAGGGCGGGGACAAGCGCCTCAACGTCGCCATCACCCGGGCGCGCCTGGGCCTCTGGGTGTTCGCGTCCTTCGACCCCGAGGCCCTCTCGGTCGACGGCTCCAAGCACGCCGGCCCCAAGCTCCTGAAGGCCTACATGCGCTTCGTCCGCGCCGCTTCCCGGCGCGACGAGGCCGACGCCGACGCCTGCCTCACCGAGGCGGCCGAGCTCGGCGGCGGGCGTGGCGTCACGGCCCGCGGCGGGCGCCTCCTCGGGGGCGGACGCACCGGCCTCGCGGTCCGCGACGCCCTCGCCGCGGCGCTGATCGAGCGGGGCTACCGCGTCAAGCGCGAGGTCGGGCTCGGGCGGCTCTCCCTGGACCTGGCCGTCGCGACCCACGAGGATCGGACCTTCCGCGTCGGCGTCGACTGCAGCGCGTTTCTGCGCGAGTCCGACCCGCTGACCCGCGACCTCTACGTCCCGCTCTTCTGGCAGCGGCTCGGGTGGACGCTGATCCGGGTCACGCCGGGGCGCTGGCGCGACGAGCGCGATCGGGTTCTGGCCGCCATCGACGAAGCCGTGGACGCCGCGAGCGCCTGATCCCGACGGCCGGTCGGGTTCCCCGCGGGGCAGGTTGACGGCGTCAACCCACCGTGGCCGAATCTCGCCGTCGGCGGGGCGCGCGGTCGGGCGCGGTGCGCGGCACGGTCCCGGCGCGACGAAGGGAGGCAAGGAAATGGGCGCGATGCACCACGGTCGATTCCTCTGGTTCGACCTCATGACGACGGACACCGGGGCCGCGAGAGACTTCTACGCGAAGGTCGTCGGCTGGACGCTGACCCGCTGGGACGGCGACGGACCCGACGGCGATGGTCACTACGAGATGTTCACGAGCCCCACCGGCCCCATCGGCGGGAGCATGACCCTGCCCACCGAGGCCCGGGAGATGGGCGCTCCGACCCACTGGCTCGGCTACATCGGCGCCGAGGACGTCGACGCGACGGTGGCCGAGGCCGTCGCCCTGGGCGCCAAGATCTACGCGCCGACGATGAGCATGGCCGAGGTCGGGCGCTTCGCCGTCCTCGCCGACCCGTGGGGCGCCGTCTTCGGCGTCTACACCCCCTCCGGCGTCACCGAGGACGGCGGCCGCCCCAAGACGCCGGCGATGGGCCACATGTCCTGGTTCGAGCTGATGACCGGCGACGTCGACGCCGCCTTCGACTTCTACGCGAAGCTCTTCGGCTGGGTGAAGACCGACGCCATGGACATGGGCGAGCACGGCATCTACCAGATGTTCGGCCCCGCCCCCGGCGAGACCATCGGCGGCATGATGAAGCTCCACGGCGAGCAGATGCCCCCCTGCTGGGGCTACTACGCCCGCGTCCCCGACCTCGACGCCGCCCTCGAGACCGTCAAGGCCGCCGGCGGCACCGTCCTCAACGGCCCGATGGAGGTCCCCGGCGGCGACCGCGTCGCCCAGGCCCTCGACCCCCAGGGCGGCTACTTCGCCCTCCACGCGGTCAAGGGCTGAGGACCGCCCCGCCGGGCGAGGAACCCCGGAGGGGTGTTTTCCCCAGTACCCCCACTGGGCGGAGAACCCCGGAGGGGTGATTTCCCCAGTACCCCCACTGGGCGGAGAACCCCGGAGGGGTGATTTCCCCAGTACCCCGGCTGGGCGGGGAGCCCCGGAGGGGTGTCTTCGCCAGTACCCCCACTGGGCGGGGAGCCCCGGAGGGGTGTTTTCCCCAGTACCCCCACTGAGGGGAACACCCCTCCAGGGTCCCGGAGCTCGTGATATACGCGCCTCGGATGCCCCCCGAGCCGTCGGACGAACGCATGCGCAGTCACACGCTCCTCGCCCTCCTCTTGACCGTCGCCGGCGCCTGCGGGTCCGATCCCGACAGCGCCGCCGACTCAGCCATCGCGGACACCGCGATCGAGGACTCCAGCGGCGGCGGCGACGCCGACGACACCAGCGCCCCTGACACCGGGACACCGGACACGAGCGGCGACGCCGCAGACACCGTCGCCAGCGACTTCGACGCGGGCCCCGAGCCCTGCGACGAGGTCAACGCCTTCACGCCGGTCTACGCCGAGGCCGTCGCCCGGTGGTCCGCGCAGGACGACGCCGGCGGGTGGCCCGAGGGGCCGGTCGTCTTCACCGGCAGCTCGTCCGTTCGACGCTGGGAGGGTCTCGCGGCGGCCTACACCGACTACGCGCCGCTCCAGCGGGGGATCGGCGGCGCCCAGGTCGCCGAGATCGCCTACTACGCCGAGACCCTCATCACCCGCCACGACCCGCGCGCGGTGGTCGTCTACGCCGGGACCAACGACATCAGCGCCGGCGTCGCCGTCGACACGGTCATCGAGCGGCTCCGCTGCCTCCGCTGGCGGATCGGAAGCGCCCTCGGCTGGGACCGGCCCCTGCTCCTCATCGGCATCACGCCGAACCCGGCCCGCTGGGGGCACTGGGGCCTGTCCGAGGACTTCAACGAGGCCGCCGCCGCGCTCGCCGCCTCGGACCCGGCCTTGACCTTCATCGACGTCGCGACGCCGTTCCTCGCCCAGGGCAGCCCGCCCCCCGACGAGCTCTTCGTGAGCGACGGCCTTCACCTCAGCGACAGCGGCTACGCCCTCTGGGACAGCGTCATCCGCCCCGCGGTCGAGGCCGCCGTGTCGCCCCGCCCGGCGGTCGACGCGCCCAGCCCGGCGTTGGCGGCAGGGACGATCGTCCGGGTGGACCTCGGCCCCGACGACGACGTGGACGGCGAGGCCACCCCGTCGCCGGACTACCTCGGCCACCACTGGAACAACTGGCGATCACTCGCCGGCGGGGGCGCGGCGCTCCCGGGCGAGCAGCTCGTCGATCTGGTGACGACCTCGGGGACGGCGACCGGTATCGACCTGGTCATCGCGGGCGGCTTCCTGTCCAACGGCCGGCGCAACGGCGGGCTCCTGTGGCCCGACGAGTCGCTCCTCGGCGACCTCGCCGTGGGCGGCGCCACCGGCGACTACTTCTACACCGACGGCCCCGACAACCCGGGTGCGCTCTTCCTGCGCGGCCTCGACCCGGACGCGAGCTACACCGTTCGCCTCTTCGCCGCGCGCGAAGGCTCGGCGACGCGACGCACCCGCTACACCGTGACCGGCGCGGGCAGCGCGAGCGGGGTGCTGCAGACCTCCGGCGACGGCGCGGGCCACGCCGACGTGCGAACGAACGACGACGACATCGTGACCTTCGCCGGCGTGAAGCCGGACGCCTGGGGACACGTGTTCGTGGACGTCGCGATCGAGGAGGGCGCCTACGGCTACCTCGCGATCCTCGAGCTGACCGTCGAGTAGCCATCACGCGGCGACGCCCACGAGGACGACGATGATGTTGTCCGTGCCGCCGAGCGCGAGGGCCGCCTGGACCAGCCGCTCGACAGCCGTCGGTGGCGAGCAGGGCGGCGGTGGTCGTCCCCATCCTGGCCAGACGGCCGCTGCGGGCGTCACTGACGGCGCGGTGAGGCCCCCGAGCGACGCGTCAGCCTGGGGGCACGGTCCCCCGCCGTGTCGCGCGGCCGGGGATGGGTGTACGCTTCTGGCCCAACCGACGAGGCGGTGAAGCCATGATCGTGACCTTCGAGCCGGGCGTGGACGACGACGTCGTCGCGGCGGTGGTGCGGCAGGCCGAGCGCTACACCGGGGTCGAGCCGAAGCTCCATCGCTTCGACGGCGCGACCGAGCACATCACCGAGCTCCACCTCGTGGGCGACACGATGGCGGTGCCGACGGACGACTTCGAGAGCCTCCCCGGGGTGCGGCGGGTGGTCCGGGTGTCGACGAAGTATCGGATCATCGGGCGCCACCGCCCGGACGACGAGGCCTTCGGCTTCGAGTACAACGGCGTCCGCTTCGGCCGCGACGAGCTCCACGTCTTCGCCGGGCTGTGCGCGGTCGACACCCGCAGGCACATCGACGAGATGATGCGCGCGCTCGCCGCCCAGGGGGTCGTGACGACGCGCATGGGGGCGTACAAGCCGCGCACCAGCCCCTACGACTTCCAGGGGCTCGGGGCGGCGTGCCTGCCGTGGGTCTTCGAGCTCGCGGGGCGCCACGGGATCAAGGTCGTCGCGATGGAGGTGACCCACGCGCGGCACATCGACGAGATCGTCGAGGCCCTCGACCGCGCCGGGGAGCCGACCGGGGTGATGCTCCAGATCGGCACCCGCAACGCCCAGAACTTCGAGCTTCTCAAGGTCGTCGGCCAGCAGGACCGCTTCCCGGTGCTCTTCAAGCGCGGCATGGGCATCACCCTCGAGGAGTCCTTCAACGCCGCCGAGTACGTCGCCAACCACGGAAACCCCAACATCGTCTTCTGCCTCCGCGGCGTGAAGACCCACCTCGGCGAGCCGCACCGAAACCTCGTCGACTTCGGCCACGTCCCGGTCGTGCTGCGTCAGACGCGCCTGCCGGTGTGCGTCGACCCGTCCCACAGCGTCGGCCGGCCCTACGTCGCCGCCGACGGCCTCCCCGACGTGTTCCACGCGGTCGGCCAGGGGCTCATCGCCGGGGCGACGATGGTGCTCGTCGACTTCCACCCCGAGCCGGAGGTCGCCCTCTGCGACGGCCCCCAGGCGCTTCGCGTCCACCAGCTCCCGGCGTTGCTCGACTACGCCCGCAGGGTCCGCGAGACCTATGAGGCCGTCGTCGCGCGCGGGGCCGGCTGAGCCACGAGGCGGGCCCGACGAAAGCCGGCTGCCGGGGATGGCGAGCGTCGGCGGAGAGCGGTCGAGACGACCGCGCGCCAGGTGGGCCGAGTGGGCGAGAGCCCTCGACCCGCGGTCGACTCGGCCGCTCGACTACGCAGCTGATCGACGCGACGACCTCGGGACGACCGAGGGTCGGGCGCGCGCAGCGTCAGCGGTCGAGGAGCTCGAGGATCTTCTCCTGGACCTCGGGAGCGTCGTCCGCCCACGGGCGAACGGCGAGGTAGCGCCGATACGCGGTCAGCGTCCCGAGCCGATCCCCGAGGCGCGCCTCGACCCGCGCCATCGCCTTGTAGGCCGGCGCGTACCCGCGCGTCGCTGCACGACCGTAGGCGTAGAGGGCGTCCCTGGGAGCACGCTCCTCGAGGCGCTGCGCCGTCGCGAACCACTCTTCCGCCGAGCTGGGGTTCGCCCTCCCGCGTGCCCTCCGACGCTCTACCCGAGCCGCCTCGGCGGCCGGCTCCTCTGTCTTCGTCCCGCCGCTGCCCTCGGCGACCTCGGCGTCGTCGACCTCGTCGGCCAGCGAGGTCGACGGCGCGGCCGCGACCTCGTCGTTCGGGATCGCGTCGGCGTCCACCGCGTCGGAGGTGGCCTCGGCCGCCAGCGACGACGCGACCTGCGCGGGGATCGAGTCCTCGGGGAAGCCATCCGGCCACAGCGCGACGCGCTCCGGCGCCGCGGCGACGTCGACCTCGCGCGCCTCGACTGGCGCCGGCTCGACCGCGACCGGCTCGACGGCCTCGTCTGCGACCGCGGGCTCATCCGCGGCCGGCTCGGCGGCCTCGTCCGCCACCGGCTCGTCCTCGGTCGGCGCGACAGCCGCGACGACCTCGTCTGGCTCGGCGGTCACGGAGGTCTCGGTCGTGGGCTCGGGGCCCTCGTCCCCGGCCGGCTCGCCGACGGCCGCGACCGGCTCGGCGACCACAGCGGGCCCGGCCGCCGCGGCGGGCTCTTCATCGCCGGCCGGGGTGGCCGGCGCGAGCGCCGTGACCGGCTCGTCCGGCGCGTCTCCGGCGCTCGGCGCGACCTCGTCGTCACTCGGCCCGACCGCGGCGACCACCTCGCTCGTCGCGTGATCGGCGTCGCCAGCGATCCCGGGCGCCGCCTCCTCGGCGGGCTCGTCGACCGGGGCGTCGACGGCCCGCGCGACCTCCTCCCAGGCGGGGGTGACGGTCGGACCCGAGAGCTCGCCGCCCTCGGGGACCGGCGCCGGCGCCTCGACGGCCGCGGCGACGGCGGCCTCGTCCCGGGCCTCGGCGGGCGTGGGCGCCGCCCCGGAGACGGACACCTCGGCGGCGGCCCTCGGCGGCTCCTGAGGGCCGGGGCGGCGGATCGACCACCGCTGATGCCCGGCCGAGGCCACCGCGTCGTCGCCGCTCGGGCTCGGGACGTCGGGGGTCGCCGGGGGCGTCTGGTCCCACACCGCGAACGCGACCACCGCGGCGCAGGCCGCGAGGAAGAGCCCGATCTTCGCGAGGCGCTTGCGGTTCTCGCGGGTGATGGTGATGCCGAGCGCGTCCTCCGCCCCCGGGATCGAGGCGACGCCGTCGGCCTCCCGCGCCGCGGCCCCCTCGGCCCCCTCGGCGAACCACGCCGACGCCGGATCGACCTCGGCCTCCGCCTTGTCACCTGCGCTGGCGTCGGGGATCGGCGTCTCCTCGGTCGGCATGTCGCGGGTGACCGCCGGGATGTTGAGCTGCGTCGCCGACTCCTGCGGATCCTCCGGCGCCGGCTTGCGATGAACGACGACGGAGCCGTCGGGCCGGGTCTCGACGACGCCGCTGTCGACCTCGCTCTGGACGACGGAGACCTCGACGTCGGGCAGCGGGCCGCGGCGCCTCTTCCGCTGGCTCTTGCGGCTCGGGCGGCCTGCGGCCGACTCGGGCGACGGGTTGGGATGTGAGCTGGTGTGCGTGCGGCGGCGAGCGCCGCTGGGCGTTCGTTGCTTCATGGGGCTCCCCCGGGTTTGCCGCACCGCTGGCGCCCGGCTGGGGACGGGCGCCACTCTCACGAGAGTATCAGAGCTCCGGTTGGGCGCCGAGCCGTGAGACCGCGGGGGACCACGGCTCGTAACCGAAGGCGCCGAACACCGCCCCGGGGCGGACCTCGCCGGCGCCGAGCGTCGAGCCGACGACGACCACCGGGGCGAAATCAGCGCTGGTCGAACGGTCGCCGTTCTTGTAAACGCGGCGCTCTAGGAGAGCTCGGGGAGGTGGAAGCGAAGCGACATCTCACCGAGCTCGACTTGGCCGCGCAGCGGCCGGTGGAGGCGGTGAAGCCGCCGGATCAGTTGGCTGGCATCGAGGGAAGAAGCGCGCGTGAGCGCCTTTCCCCGAACGCTGCCAGGAGGTGTGATGGTGCGCCAGGCGACGAGCGGAGAACCCCGAACGCGGATCGCGCGCGTCGTGTCCGACGTCGCCGAAGACGCCGTCAGCGCCCCGCTCCTGGGGCTGCCCCTGGGGATCCGCGCCGCCTACGCCGCCCTCGACGCCGGCGCCACCGCCGTCGCCTTCGAGGGCAGCGCCGCCCCGCTCGCCGAGGTCGCCCGGGCGCGCGGGATGGCCGTCGCCGACACGGGCTCCACCGAGCCGGCGCTCATCATCCGCGCGGACGCCCTGGTGTCGGCCGAGCTCCTCAAGCGCCTCGCCCCCGGCGAGATCGTGACCGACGTCGACGGCCACCCGGTCGCGGGCCTCGTCGCCGTGCCCGCCGAGCTCTCTCCCCTCGCCGCCCTCGCCCGCGGCCGCGTCCACCCCTTCGAGGAGGACGGTCGCCTCTACGCGATCGTGCCGAGCGACGCCCAGACCCGCCGTGAGGCCAAGCGCGTCCTGCTCCGCGGGCTCATCAAGCCCCAGGACGGGCCGGCCTCCCGGCACATCAACCGCAAGGTCTCCACCTGGGTCACCGCGCGGGTCGTCCCGCTGGGCGCCACGCCGAACATGCTGACCGTGGTCGTCGCCCTCTTCGGCCTCGCCGGCGGGTGGTTCGCCGCCTCGCCGCTCTGGGGCTACCAGATCCTGGGCGCCTTCCTCTACCAGATGCACTCGATCCTCGACGGCTGCGACGGCGAGATCGCGCGCCTGACGAAGAACTTCTCCAAGCACGGCGCGCTCCTCGACTCCCTCGTCGACGACCTGTCGAACATGCTCTTCTTCGTCGGGCTGTCCGTGGGCGTTCACCGGTCCCTGGACACCGCCTGGCCGCTGTGGTTCGGCGCCGTGACCGCGGTCGGCTACCTGGCGATCACCTACATCCAGTTCCGAAAGGTCCTGCGGGAGACCGGCACCGGCTTCAAGGCCACCTTCTGGGACACGGAGAAGCCGCTGCCGCTCTGGTATCGGATGCTCCACGCCTCGCTCCGACGGGACGTCTTCATCCTCATCTGCTTCGCCCTCGTGCTCGTCGGCGCCGCCCCGGGCCTCGTCGCCGTCATGCCCTTCGCCGCCGTCGGGACCCTGGCCGCGAGCCTCCGCCGCACGACCCGGTAACGGCAGCGGTGCTACCCTCCGCGAGCGCCCCACGCTCGCGGAGGAGACGATGACGACGGCCTACCCGACCTGCCCGCTGTGCGAGGCGACCTGCGGCCTCGCGCTCACGGTCGAGGGCGGCCGCGTGACCGCCGTTCGCGGCGACGCCGAGCACGTCTTCTCGAAGGGCTTCCTCTGCCCGAAGGGCGCAGCCCTCCCCGACCTGCACGCCGATCCCGACCGCCTCCGGACCCCGCTCGTCCGGCAGGGCGGCGAGCTGCGGCCCGCCACCTGGGACGAGGCGCTCGCGACGGTCGAGCGCGGGCTCGCGCCGCTCCTCCGCGGCTCCCGCGACGCCGTCGCCCTCTATCTCGGCAACCCCAACGTCCACACCCTCGCCGGCCAGCTCTACATGAAGGCGCTCGTGCGGGCGCTCCGGACGAAGAGCTTCTACACCGCCTCGACCCTCGACCAGATGCCGAAGCACGTCGCGTCGGGGCTCCTGTTCGGGGACCCCGATCTCATCCCCGTCCCCGACCTCGACCGGACCGATCTGCTCGTCATCCTCGGCGCCAACCCCCTGGCCTCGAACGGGAGCCTCTGCACCGCGCCCGACTTCCCCGGACGCCTCCGGGCGCTGCGCGAGCGCGGCGGCCGCCTCGTCGTCGTGGACCCGCGCCGGACCCGGACCGCCGCCATCGCCGACGTCCACCTCCAGGTGCGGCCCGGCGGCGACCCGTGGCTGCTGCTCGCGCTCGCCGAGCACCTCGTCGCCCACGACCTCGACCGCCCGGGCCTCCTCGCCGAGCACGTCGTCGGCCTCGACGCCGTCCGCGAGGCGGTCCGGCGCTTCCCCGCCGAGCGCGTCGCCGATCGGGTCGGGGTCCCGGCGGGCGCGATCCGCGGCCTCGCCGACGACCTCGCTCGCGCCCCCTCCGCCGCCGTCTACGGGCGCCTGGGGACCCACACCGCCCGCTTCGGCACGCTCAACGCCTGGCTCGTCGAGGTCGTGAACACCCTGACCGGCAACCTCGATCGGCCGGGCGGCGCGATGTTCCCGGCGCCCTTCCACGAGCCGGCCCGCCCCGGCCGCGCGCCCGGCGGTCGCGGCTTCCAGATGGGCCGCTGGACGAGCCGGGTCGGCGGACACCCCGAGGTCCGACGCGAGCTGCCCGTCGCCGCGCTGCCCGACGAGATCCTGACGCCGGGGGAGGGCCGGGTTCGAGCGCTGATCACCGTCGCCGGCAACCCTGCGCTGTCCGCGCCCGGGGCCGAGCGCTTCGACCGCGCGCTGGCGGACCTCGACTTCATGGTCTCGGTGGACCCGTACCTGAACGAGACGACGCGCCACGCCGACGTGATCCTGCCGCCGGAGTCCCCGCTCGAGCGCGCGCACTGCGACCTGGCCTTCGCGGGCCTCTCCGTACGCAACGTCGCGTGCTACTCGCCCCCGACGCTGCCGCTGCCGGCCGGCGCCCGGGCCGAGCACGAGATCCTGCTGTCGCTGACGGCCATCTGCGCCGGACGCCCCGCCGCGACGCCGACGGCCGCCACCGATGACTTCATCGCGGCGGCGCTCGTCCACGGCGAGGTCGGTGACACCACCTCGCCGCTCCACGGCCGCGCTGCGAGCGAGCTCCTCGCGGCCCTGGCGCCCCGTCGCGGCCCGGAGCGCCTCATCGACTTCCTCGTCCGCGCTGGGCGCTACGGCGACCACTTCGGCGCGCGCCCCGGGGGCCTGACCTTCGACGAGCTGGCCGCGGCGCCCCACGGGATCGACCTCGGGCCACTCCAGCCGCGCCTGCCCGAGCGGCTCCGGACGCCGTCGGGGAAGGTCGAGCTGGCCCCGCCACAGCTCCTCGCCGAGCTCGACCGCCTCGAGGCCGAGCCGACGCGAGACGAGCCAGGCGCGCTGAGGCTCATCGGCCGACGCCACCTGCGCTCGAACAACTCCTGGATGCACAACCTCGAGCGCCTCGCCACCGGCCGCGCGCGGTGCGCCCTGCAGGTCCACCCCGAGGACGCCGCGACCCTCGGCCTGACCGACGGCGGCCGCGCTCGCGTGACGTCGGAGGCCGGGGAGCTCCTGGTCGAGGTCCATATCACCGACGTCGTTCGACCGGGGGTCGTCAGCCTCCCCCACGGCTGGGGGCACGGGCAGCCCGACACCCAGCTCCGGGTCGCGGCGCGGTTCGCGGGCGTCAACGCCAACCGCCTCGTCGATCCGACGGTCCTCGACCCGCTCTCCGGCAACGCCGTGCAGAACGACGTCCCGGTCCGGGTCAGGCCCGTGTGAGGGCGAGCGCGGGCGCGCGGCGCGAAGGCGAGGGCGAGGGCGAGGGCGGGCGCGACGGGTGAGCGAGCGCGGGGCGTGTGCGGGTCTGTGGGAGTGGGAGGGTAAGCGAGAGCGAGAGCGGAGTGTGGGCGTGGGCGTGGGAGGGTGAGCGTGAGCGGAGCGGGGCGCCGAGGGTAGGCGAGAGCGGAGCGGGGCGCCGAGGGCAGGCGAGAGCGGAGCGTGAGCGTGGGCGTGGGAGCGTGAGCGAGCTGGGGCGGTCGGGAGGCCCAGAAGCGCGAAGCCCCCGACCGGGCGGGCCGGTCGGGGGCGGGTAGAAGGTGGGTCCAGCGGACGACAACGCGTGGGGTTCGGTCATACCGCCTGGGGATAGCGGTCGGCTGCGGATACCGTCCTGGACCCAAGGTTTCAGCGCCGTGGGCGCTACGCGGGACATCGACCGCCCCGCGTCCGGGGATCTTCACCGACAGGGTGATTTTTCTGGCTCTCCTGACCAATTCGTGGGTCGCCGCCGGTGGTGAGCCTCGCTCTCTCGCCCTCGTCGTCGGGCGGAGGGCCGGTGGACCCGCCGTCGAGGGCGAGAGAGCGAGAGGGGCGTCGGGGCAGGCCGAAAGGAGGCGTGACGCCCACGAACC
>Ga0209475_10000540_pt1 | contig 72771 bp, 67 predicted proteins | sample tdDd471_FD_187128 | JGI IMG/M metagenome (GOLD analysis project Ga0209475, IMG submission 187128) | Marine sediment microbial communities from the Atlantic coast under amendment with organic carbon and nitrate - tdDd47.1 (SPAdes)... | ecosystem: Environmental > Aquatic > Marine > Coastal >... | reverse complement strand
CTGTCTTTTCTGGATCCAGCATAGCCATAACAGGATCACCAGGCATCAAATTGATTAATATGAATATTACTACTGATATAATCAATAAGACCGGGATTAAAGAAAGTAAACGTTTTCCTAAATAAGTTATATACGGCATCATAACTTCAAAAAACGTCTTAGACCCTCTAATGTCTTTATTTTCCATTCGTTCACCTCATATCTTGAAAAATAAGACCACTATCTATTTTTCAAAATAGTGGTCTTAACCCTAAAAATTGTTCTTGCTTCTAATGATTACTTCCAGTTAGCATCAAGAATAGCTCTTGGCCATCCCCATAATGCATTTGTGTTGAAGTTCTCTAAGTCAGAAACATATAAATCATGGTAATTGTTAGAGTAAACAGGGATTACAGGAACTTCTGCGTTCATAACAGTGATCCATGCTCTCCAGTTCTCTCTGTACTCGTCAGCACCAGTAATTGGGTGACAATTTTCGATATCTTCTAATAATTGATCCCACTCAGCAACAGTTAAAGAACTACCACCTGAGAATCTAGGACCGTTGTTTGAAGGTTGACCCCAAGGCATGATCTTATCAGATGCATAATCGCCTTTTGGATTAGACTTAATAGTGTAACCAGTACCACCAACAAATGCATGGTATTGTCTCTCTTCAGTTTGGTCACCAGTCCAGTGTCCGTACATTACTGGCCAGTCAAGACCGTGTAGTGAAACGTTGAAGCCTAATCTAGAAACATAATCATCATTCCATACTAAGTTATAAGTATCTGACCAGAATGAAGTATAAGTGATCTTAATTTCTAAAGGCTCACCTTTCCACAAGTAAGTTTCGCCATCTTTAGTTAAGTTAGCGTATTCGCCTTCTGTCTTAGCAACAGCAGCGTCTAATAATTCGTGAGCTTTTGCAATATTTGCTTCTTCATCAAATTTACCATCAGCATCTAAGATGTCGTAGTTGATTAATGAATCTTCAAATCTTGAGTTTGCAGCAGTACCTAACATTGACATTTCGTCATCATCGTACATCATCCATTGGTTCTTAGAGTAAGGACCTTGAGACGCGATACCGTATTCACCTAAGAATAACTCGATAACTTTTGGTCTGTTAAATACAAATGCAAATGCTTGACGAACTTCTGTTAAAGCAAATGCTTCGTAATCAGTGTGAAGTACAACAGTACCACCACCGTGTCTGAAGTAGTTGTTAGTAGTTAAGAAGTCAGCTTCTTTAGCAGCGTCAATCTTTTCAGCTTCAACTGATCTGTCTAACATATCAACTTCGCCTTGTAACAATTGGTCTAACTCAGTTTCAGAAGGAGTAACTTTAACGATGATTTCTTGAATCGCTGGAGCGTTACCTACGTAATCTGGGTTAACTTTTAATCTTACATACTCAGACTCTTTGAATTCAGTCATCATATATGGACCATAACCAATTGGGTTAGAGATTGTTGATTTAACATACTCTTGAGCGTTTTGACCAGCAGCTGCTGCGCCTTCAGTAATTGTATCTTCTGCCATGATCCAAGTTTCATAGAATACAGTAGCATCTGTTGTGAAGATAACTTTCTTTAAATTGAAAGTAATTGTGTTAGCAGCTTCATCAATAGTCATTGTATCGATGTAGTCAGCCATTGAAGACGAACCACCTGTAGCAGCTAATGCTTCAGTGTCCATGTAGAATTCGTAAGTGAATTTAATATCGCTTACAGTCAACTCTTCACCATTGTGGAATTTCATACCGTCAACGATTTTGAAAGTCCAGCTTAATAAATCTTCAGAAACAGTCTTCTCTTCTACCATTGGTGAGTCAATAACTTCACCCATAGCGTTATCAGTCATAAGGCCGTAACCCCAAACTAATTGTCTGATGTTCTTGTCGTAAGTTGAATTTGTCCAACCTGCGTAGAAATCACCATTGAAGTCAGATGATGCAGCAACAAATGGTCTCATGTTAACTTCATCAGTTTCAGTTTCTGTCTCTGTAGCAGTTTCCTCAGTGTTAGTTGTAGTTTCTGTAGCTGTTTCTGTACCTGAATTCTCAGATGCATTGTTACCGCCACAAGCAACTAGTGAAAACACTAATACTAATGCTAACAGTAAAGTAATAAATTTTTTCATAAATACCCTCCCTATGATTTATGTACTTATACTTTATATTGTACTTAGCATAACTCTTTTGAGATTCTTATAATATTCAGACATTTCTGTCAAAGTCTACTACAATCCTACTCGCCAGCTTTACGTCTAAGATAACAACCACTATTAACTTATTAAAGAACAACTTTACCGTTAATGCATACGTTTTAACGTAGTAATTAAACGTTATTTAATGCATTCCGTATTTTTATCACAACGAAATTGTACCTTTTTATAGTCATAATGTCAAGTTAACTATGCTTGCATTGCAATGACTTCAGACCTGTTTAAATATCTGAAAATTCTCACAACTAAGACAAAGATAACGTTTTCCTCGAGTCCAATATAGCTAAATTATGGAATAAAATAGGTTGTAAATGTTTTTATTGTTTTTTGACAAATTGAGTATACAAGCGCATTTGAGTTTATTGTTTGTTTATATTCAGTTAAGATTCTTTTTATAACTCTACTAAAATTTACTTCGTTAACCGAATTTTTTTATTATAAGAAAGTAAGCATTTACGAAATATAATTATTTCAAAAAATTAATATTTAAAACGTGATTTGAAAGATTTATACAAGTTTTCTTGCACATTCGCGCAAAATTGTTTTAAAACTTCCTTTTTTTTCACAATTCGACTTATCTTTATAACAATAAAATTTTTAACGATAAAATCAGATAATACTCAACACTATAATGATCTAAAATTAACCTAACTGCATATGTTTCTTCTTATATAATAAGCCATAAAAAAATCCGTTTTCCAATTACCAACTCTATTGTTTATATTTGAGTCGATTTTCACTCAGAAGTCTTTCACAGAAATCTTAAATCACTTAATCAACGTAAAAAATTACTCTCCTAATATTATTTATGTGTAAGTAATGACAAAAGTACGAATCATAATACATCTAGCATCTTTTACCTACCAAATCTCTACTTTCCAATTAAAACTCTTAAGGCTGTGCTACCATACTAAATAAGATGCAGCACTGCTGCATCTTACATAATACTAATTATCATCCTCTGACTCATCATCTTCGTCTAAATCATCATCTTCGTCTAGATCATCATCTTCGTCTAAATCATCATCTTCGTCTAGATCATCATCTTCGTCTAGATCATCATCTTCGTCTAAATCATCATCTTCGTCTAGATCATCATCTTCGTCTAAATCATCATCTTCGTCTAAATCATCATCTTCGTCTAGATCATCATCTTCGTCTAAATCATCATCTTCGTCTAAATCATCATCTTCGTCTAAATCATCATCTTCGTCTAAATCATCATCTTCGTCTAAATCATCATCTTCGTCTAAATCATCATCTTCGTCTAAATCATCATCTTCGTCTAAATCATCATCTTCGTCTAAATCATCATCTTCGTCTAAATCATCATCTTCGTCTAAATCATCATCTTCGTCTAGATCATCATCTTCGTCTAGATCATCATCTTCATCTAAATCATCATCTTCATCTAAATCATCATCTTCATCTAGATCATCATCTTCATCTAGATCATCATCTTCATCTAGATCTAGTAATTCTTCAATTGTATCAAGTAATTCTTCACCCTCTTTTTCCAAGGCTTCAAAATTTCCTGATTTATTCCCTATAGCTTCTTTTGCTCTCAGAATAAAAGTATCTACACCATCTATATCAGTATATCGTTCCAAATCAAATATAATTTCAAGTAGGTCTTCTACATCGCTGTAATTATCTTCGACTGAGTCCCAATAGATTTTTGCTTGTTCTTTTAACTCTTTTATGTTAGCATCATCAGAATCCAATGCAATATAAGTTTCTTTTACGAATGATAGTATTTTAGCTTCTACTCCAGGAAGGTTCTCCAACTTGGATAACAATTCTAACAAGTCTTCTAAATCATCCTCTATATCAAAAGCATCTTCTACAGATTCCCAATATAATTTAGCCTTTTCTTTTAATCCTTTAATGTCAGCATCATCTGAATCCAATGCAAGATATGCTTCTTTTACAAATGCTAATATTTTAGTTTCTTCTTCAGGAAGATTCTCTAACTTGAGTAGTAATTCTAATAAGTCTTCTAACTCATCATCATCATTATCGTCCTCAATTGATATTTCAATTTCAAGATTACCATCATCTAGTTCAACTTCTACTTCTACAAGTGTACCTTCTGACTCTATATATGCCTTAATTTCTTCATCTTCAAACATATCATCAACAGAATCGATATCATCGTTATCCATCTCATCTCTCATTTCTAGAATAGAAAGAGGAAATTTGGTTTCTTCTGCTTGAGTCAATAATTCTTCTGTACTTTCACTAAGACCAATATTAACATTTTCTTCTATTGATACTGATTCTAGTGATTCACCTAAAGCTGCCTTAATGCTTTCATAAGCTTCAACTTTTTCTTGCATATTAACTGTCGTTACCATAATGTTTGTTTTCTCGTTAGGTACAATAAAGCCTTCTTCTTTTGAAGACTGGATTATCTTTTCGACAACTTCATCTACTTGAATACCTTCAAAGCTTTTTAAATCAAGCTCAAGTGCATCATCATTCATAGCAACAGCTTCAATTACTTCTTGATTTTTATTCAATTTTAGTCCTATACTCGGGTTAATATCCACAGTTACAACCGCATATACTCTTATATTATCCGAATAGTAATTAAAAACTAACATAAACACGAGCATAAAAGCCGCTAGTGTAGGTACCAGTTTCTGAAGACTAAATACTTTTCTCTCACTTTTGATATCAAGTACATCATCTTCTAAATATATAATTTCTTGACCAATTTCCATACTTTCTCTTCTAATAACTCTTTTATAACTTTTTTCCGAACCTATAACCGCATAATCTTTTTTTAGTTCAAGTACAATTCCTTTTTTCATTACATCACCTTTCTTCTGCTTCAATTAAAAAATTAGCCACAAGGTCAAATTTTTTTGTTTTGATTACCATAACGCTGATAATAAAATCACGATGAGTTTTTAATACTTTGATAGTTGTGTTTACAAAAGATTGAATTTCCTTCATAGGAAGTTTTTTTGTTTGAAACAACTTTTTCACGATAGATTCTTTTTTAGAAGCTTCACTACCGATAAGTGTTACTTTTTTCCGCGTTTTTTCCTTTTTGGGTGCCTTTGTAACCAGATCATCAAATGTAATTTCAAATTGAGCAAGTTCATTCTTAAAATTAAACACTTCATCCTTTAGAATAACTTCATACTCTAATTCCTTGGTATCAACTAGGTCATAATCCCCAAGATCAATTTCTCTCTCTTGGCGTCTTTTTTCCTTTCTTAGCCAATCAGTTATCCGACTTCTAATAACCCGATCTGCGAATGGTAGAAAATTTCCTTTGTTTGAATCAAACTTGCTAATTGCTTCGTCAAAAGCTTCTAATCCGATTATAAATTCATCATCCGTTTCCTTACTTATATAGCGGTTAGTCACCTTTGTGACTTTACCTATTATAAAAGATTGGTGGTTTTCAATGAACAGACTACGATTCTTACTGTCATTCTTGATTTTAATAACTTTTTCATTTAAATTCACTAAATCACTTCCTTCTCTCCAATGTCACTATATAATACGAAACGAGTTACTTCTAAATGTACCTGAACAATTATATTTTTTTATTTTTTACTTACTAATGTAACTTCTGAATCTGTAAAACCGACACCACAAATATGTCTTTAAATAGAAGAAACATTTTTTATCGCTTTCAAAGCTAATATAAAACTACAATTTCAATCTTATTTTAATCATCAAAACTATAAATATGATGTTCAATCATTATACTCCATTCTAGCGGTTTATCATAATTAATCTATAAGCTGTTGTCACATTCTTAATGATACTCATTGAATAAGGGGGCATTTATCATATACCAGAAGGTTATATGTACTCTGTAAAATATGAAACTTTAACATAACAAAAACACAGACAGCACATACGGCTTTCTGTGTTCATAGCTTAAAAGGTTTTCTCAATAATAATTAAACTGTCATAGCCTGCAGTCGCACCCATTAATTGAAATTTCGGAACAACATTTGGAAATATTGAAATGATTTCTCCATCGAGTTCATTTAGATACCGTTCCAAAGCATTCTCATCTATTTTTTTCCCCACATGATATTTATGGACTTTATAAAACATCCTCCTCACCTCATGCTTTTTATACCCATATTTTATCATTTAGCATCAATTTTCTTATTCTTGTTGAATCATCTACTTACTTAACATACTCTCTCCACGATTTATTAATAAATGTATTTTGACATTTGTAGAGTGCTTCATCTACTGACACCTTGTTGTTACTCTTTAAAAGTGATTCAAAGTATTCAATTCTATCTTGAATTCCAGATATCATATTTTCAACTGAATCACATAAAGAACCATGAGAAAGCAATATTGTATGATCCTTAAACATAAATAACTTTTTTAATGCTTCCAAGTGTTTTTCTACACCAGCCCAGGCAACATAAGGCAATGAATGTTCACCTGTATTCAAGGTCATATAAGTATCACCTATATGTAGATATCGATTATTTATCACGATAAACATCGAGCAATCAGAATGTCCTTGCACCATGATAATTCTAAATGTATAATCTCCAAATCTTATTTCTTCACCTTCTTTGATAAGCGTAGTTGGCATGAATATTTTTTCCTCATCTTCACTCAGTTCAAACTCCTTCAAAGTATCCAAGCTGTATTGAGTCCCGATTATATCTACTCCTTCAAGAAGTCTTAAACCTTCAAAATGATCTGGATGATAATGCGAAGGAAATACTTTTTTGATTTTAATCCCCTCATCTTTCAGATCTTCTATCACATGAGTTAAATGCTCTGAGTATGCTGTATCCAATACAAGAGCTTCTTTATCATTTATGAATACATATGTATTATAACCTAAACTGTTTTCTGTTTTACCTTCATGTTGATATCCAATAAAATTTTTTCCTATTTTTACTCTCTTCATCTTCCACTCCAATCTTCGTTTTTTACAGTATAACAAACAAACCCTGACATATACTTGTCAGGGTTTTGTATTATATTTCATATTTAGTCTAATTATTTTTTCTTCTATATTTTTTTTGAATTTGGATGGTCCAAGTAAGGTTATTTTATCAGGATTCTCTAAAACAAGTCGTGTAACAACATTCTTATATATCGTTTTAAATCTAATTGTTACACATTCTTCTTCATCCAAAATTTCACGATCCTTTAAATAACTATTATCCTTTAAAATACGATAGAGCTCTTTTTCTATCTTCAATGTATATACATCAGGTATAAACTTATCATTTTTACTGAATAATACATCTTCAAAATGTTCATTATTAACATCTAGAACACAAATTTCACTTATCCTATCTAATCTAAATACTCTTTTATCTTCACGCAAATGACAATAGCCTGTTAAATACCAACCACCAGCATCAAAATGTAGATCCTTTGAAGAAACTCTTCGATGTGAAAAGCTATCCTTGGCAGGTGTATAATATGTAAAAGTCAATTGCTTATTCTCTAATAATGCCTCAATAATACAACTCAATACACCTTTGTCATATCCAGCTGGAATCACATCCATTAAATAGAAACTTACCTTTTCTAACAGAGATTCGATTCGTTCATGTTTAATATCAGTAAGAGTATTGTAAATTTTAGATTTCAATATTGCATAATCACTTTTAAAATTCGGAAATTGGACTTCATCACCTAGTTTTAAAATCATTAGAAGCATAATGGCTTCTTGTTCATTGAGTTTAATACTAGGAATGAAATAATCATCATCAATCTCATATCCACCACCCAAACCATCATAAGCTATTATTGGAACTTTTATTTGGCTAAGTGCATCAATATCTCTATAGATAGTTCTTTCACTCACTTCAAAAATCTCAGCCAATTCTTTAGCAGTCAATCGCTTGTTCTCTTTCAATGAAAAAATGATACCATTTAACCGTTCTGCTTTCTTCATAATGTTTCCTCATAAAATAAATATTATCCTAGTACTTACATATTACATTTTTCATACCTTGCTACGTCTACTATAACATCACTTGTAAACATCGACAATATTATAACACTCTCGAATAAGCATAAAAACAAGTTATCTCCTAACCTTTGAATCTAGTAATAGAAAAAGTAATTAAACAACGACCTTCAGGAGTGCTTGAAAGTCGTTGAGCTAAGTTATAGCTTATGATCTATTTAAGTTTCATTTTATTGTTTTCGAATCTATACTCTATTCCATTCTTCTAAGATATATTTCTTACATTGATCATTACTTCTGTAGATGACTTCAAGTGCAAGCGCTTCATCTTTATACCACTCTTCTAATATATAGTTTTCTAACACACTTTGAACTAAATAGATATTCTCATCTTTTATGAATCCTTTTATTCTCAAAGTAAGATGTGCAATTTTTGATAACCACTGTTTTATTTCTTCATATGACTTATTTTTTGTCTCTAAATGTAGTTTTGAAATACCCAAAGTTTTAGTAATTAAGTTTGATAGGGGTAACTCATAAAACTTCAATTTATCCAATAAATCATCTACTTCACAATAAGATGTTGTTATCACTTCATGACCTTGAGCAGTCAGTTCAAGTTTTAAAACTTCTAAATTATCACGTGTCACTAGATCTGACTTATTTACAACAATCAAATTAGAGCCAGTAATTTGATTACTAATCACAGGTAAAATCTGCTTGATCTTATGAAAATTCAATGCATCAACAACACATATAGATCCAGCGTATTCAAAGGTGTCTGGTGACAACTTATCTATGATTTCCATAATACTGCTCATACCCATTGGGTCAGCAAGACCAGAATTTTCTACAATAATGGTATCAACAGCATATTCTCTAGCTTTTAAGAGAACTTTCACAAATTGATCCGATCGACATGTGCAAAATATTGATCCATTACTAATCTCAGAGACACTGAACTCTGTTTCTAACAGCTTATCATCTATACTAGTCTGACCATATTCATTAATGACAATCGCAACCTTTTCCATTTTTTTTATCATTTTGTTCATTAGCGTTGTTTTTCCTGCTCCAAGAAATCCAGAGATAAGGATAATTTTTATCATTTTAACTTTTCCCTAATTGCCTGCTCTAAGGCTGATTTTTTTGGTATTAATGACTTGTACTTTAACTCACCGTTAATATACATACTTGGTAAATTGGGAACATTCATTTTAACACATCTTGCTATATTCTCTTTTGATGTGAATTTATACTCGACTATCTCAATTAAATCACCAAAAGTTTCTTTTGCAATATGAGCCGCATCCATCATATACGTACAAGCTGCACAAGTATCAGAATCCAAAGTAAATACCTCAACTATCGGTTTTTCAAGCGCGTTATAGTTTGGCAATTCAATATCTATATTCAAATCCTCTGAAGTGTAATTCTCAATCATCTTTCTTACATCCTCAGGTTGTCTTATTGTTTGCTGTACAGCAATTGTATTTTCTATTGGCACAGCATATGGCATATCACATCCTGGTGCTATAATAAGATTATCATGACTTACACTGTCCATTAAATCAATCACACATTTCATGTTATCTTGTTGATTACCTAATAACATCACAGTTGTCAGCGGAATATTCCCTCCAATTATGACATTATATTTATCAGTAATAGCTTTTGCTGTTTTCATATCTACATTTTCATCAATTGATATAGAATCAGGTTCTGTTAAACACATCACTTCAATATTTGGCGTTGCATTACCACAAACAAAGAACGAAGACTTACTGCCTTGTGTCTTAATATGATTAAATAACTCGCTAAATGGTTTGTGCATAAATTGCTTGAAGTGATCAGGGGATATTTGCGATACCAAAGGATCAACTACAGCGATAACGTCCATACCAGCTTCAATATAATAGTCTGTCACTTTTTTACAGACTTCATTTGCATAGTCTAGTAGATCAACTACATAATCCTCATCATCAAACATATCCATAAAAATTGTAGAGCCTCTTAAATGAGACGCTAATGTAAAGGGTCCACAAATCAATCCATAGAGTGCTGTATCTTCACCTATGTGCTCATACATTTCTTTCATTGCTTCAAGTATCATCGGCAAACGGCCATCTGTTTTTTGAGGAACTAAACATTTACATGGAATCTCTTTAGAGAATTCTAGAGGATGTGATTTAACAGAAGGAGGAGCATCTTCTGCCCAAACCAATTCACAGCCTAAAATTTCAGCTTCAATCTGAAGATCAAATACAATTGGCATACCATCCGGTTGGTATATTCTCTTAACCTCCAAAAGTGATTCAACTAATTTATCTTTATCTGTTAAAACTTCTCTTGCACTATAATCCTTTAATGCACCAGCATGTATTCCTGCAAAAGGTACCCAAGGTAGTTGATCAATTGGTTTATGATCTAATATATTTAATATTCTTTCTTTTCCATTCATATTTTTACCCCACTAGTTCCTTTGCTTTAATTGCGGCTGATGATGCATCAGTAGTATACGCATTTGCACCAATTTGATTGGCAAACTGTGATGTTACTGGAGCACCACCGATCATCACGATATACTTGTCACGTAATCCTCGTGATTCTAACTCTTCAACTACTGATTTCATATTACTCATGGTCGTTGTCAATAATGCAGACATACAAATAATATCAGCTTTTTCTTCTTCTGCTATATCAATAAATTTACTGCTTTCAACATTCACACCCAAATCGATGACTTCGAAACCAGCTCCTTTCATCATCATAGCTACTAAGTTCTTTCCAATATCATGAAGATCACCCTTTACTGTACCCAATACAACTTTACCAGTTGGTTCAATGTTCGCATCTACTAGTAAAGGCTCTAATATTGTTAAACCAGCATTCATGGCTCTAGCTGCAATTAGAACTTCTGGTACAAATACTTCATTGTTTTTAAACTTAACACCTATTTCGCTCATAGCTCTTAACAAACCATCATTTAGTATTTCTCTTACAGTTAAACCCTCTTCTAATGCTTTGCTCACACAAGCCATAACATCATTTGATTGACCTTTTGTTAAGGCAACACCTATTTCTTCTAATATCATAAAGTCCTCCTTAAAATTCATCTAAATTAATCATACTCAATATTCTGAAAACATTCTTGTTACATCGTTCTACTTTTGGTACTATTTCCATATCGCTACAGACAATTTTGGTCATATACACTATAATAATATTGAGGAGTATTATATGTTAATTAAAGACAAAAAAATAAATCTTGAACAGGCGGAAAAACTACTAGAAATGTACTATAGCTCTACTGGTATACCTGTCAAGTGTATCGATATAACTGGAAAAACAGTTGCTCAAATCGGAGATGACTATTCATTTTGTAACTATTTCCACAGCCTAACTGACCAAACTGACTGTAATCAAACACATTTGTATGCAGGATTACAATCTCAAACATTTGGTGAAGCTTATGTGTTCTTCTGTCACGCAGGTTTAACTGAGTTCACACATCCAATACTACATGAAGGCGTATTTTATGGTGCACTTGTTGCTGGGCCTGTTTTGATGGCTTTTCCAGACGAATACTTTGTAGATGAAATTTTAAAAAAGAATCACTTAGAAATTGAACATAAAAGCAAAATAAAGTCTTACGTCAGGACTATTCCATTAGTAGAGCCCAAAAGAGTAAGGCATCTCAGTATGCTATTACAATTAGCTATTCTAGGTTTAAATAACACCGATTACACTGATATGAAAATTCTCTATGATAAAAAAGAACAACAAAAGGAAATACTTAATCATATCAGTCAATACAAGTCATTGAGTACACATTCTTATCCTTTCGAAAAAGAACAAGCCCTTATGAAGTATGTACGTCTTGGTCAAAGTTCAGATGCAAAACGTATACTAAATGAACTTCTTGGTTATATATTTTTTGATGCTGGAATAGATTTAGAAGTCAGTAAATCTAGAGCACTTGAAATGTCTGCTTTAATTTCAAGAGCAGCTATAGAAGGCGGTGCAGATGCAACACTACTTTTTGGCATAAGCAATCAATATATTCAAAAACTGCAAGACATACAATCCATGGATAATTTATCCTTTTGGATGTTGGAAATACTTAATAATTTTACAGAACACGTAATCAATGTTAACGACTCTAATCATCCAACTGCAATAAGACAAGCCCTCAAATATATCCATAATAATTACAACAAAGCACTAACATTAGCAGATGTATCTGAAATTGCTGAACTCAGTCCCAAATACTTTTCTGCAACCTTTAAAAAAGAAATGAATATTGCCTTTTCGGATTACATCAACAACCTTAGAATTAATGAAGCAAAACGACTTTTGTCAACGACTAACAAAACCATTCTTACCATTGCATTAGAACTTGGTTTTGAAGATCAAAGTTATTTTACTAAAGTTTTTAAAAAACAAACAGAACTCACACCACTCAAATATAGAAAGTTAAACATTTAGGTATACTATGAAAATAAATGAGTCCAATGTATTAAAGATCATGAATAAAGACAATAAAGATCATTTAACTGATGCTATTAAAGAGGAAATTAATCTTCTTAACCCAAAAGTTCAAAAATATCTAGAACCAGATGTTAATTACCTTATAATCACAGATAAAGTGTATGTAGCGATAACGCTTGGTCAATCCATCTCAAAACTAACACAAGAAATTTGGAACTCCAATGACTATTTTAAGGCAATGGTATTAGATACAATTTTGACAGATTTGCTATTCACACTTTCAAATACAACCTATCAGCTTATCAAAAATGATATAAAGAAAAAAGACAAAGCTTTAAGCAAACGATTAACACCAGGTGATGAGTTGGATTTATCTATGAATCAAACCATCTTAGATAATCTACAAACAAAACTATTATGTAATGAGTATTTTGTAATAGAGCCCCTACATTCACTAGTTTATATGTACATTATTCAAGATGAATTTGACTGCAATGAGGATATCAGTTGTAAGTCATGCGCTAATCAATCATGTCATTTGAGGTCAAAATATGAAAATAACAGTTAATCAAAAACAATACAATTTGAAGAAGAATTATCATAATGTTTTGGATTGTCTTAGATCCTTAAATATTCTAATTGAGGCACCATGTTCAGGATTGGCTATCTGTGGCAATTGCGCAGTTAAAATTGATGTTCCAACTCATCTATCAGAAGAAGATCACATTCATCTGACATCACAGCAGTTAGAGGATGGCTTTAGATTGGCTTGTCTATATCCTTTGTATGATGGTCTCTCTATAAATGTAGAGAATACTCAACTACACATTTTAGAAAAACATTCAGATATAGTCGTATGTAATCCTTTAGTTACTTCACGTTTAATTGAACCACGTTTTAAAAATTCAAGATCTGAGTCATACGAACAATTGCTTGGGCTTAAAAAGATGTCTTACCCAATATTACAGCAATTAGATAACCATATAGTTAATAACAGATCTTTTTATATTATTGAGTCTAGTGAGATTATGCAAGTTTCACTCGATAAGATGAAGGTATATGGCTGCGCTCTTGATATTGGTACAACAACAGTTGTGATGAGTTTCTATAATCTCGAAACTGGTGAATGGTTATTAACAGATTCTTTTAAAAACCCACAGAGTGCTTATGGTGCTGATGTGATCTCAAGAATCTCAAATGAAGACCATTATGATCAGTTAACATCACTAATACAAAACAGTGTTGAGAAGCATCTTGATCATTTTGAAAGTCAGTATGGTCCAATATCACACTTAGTAGTATCAGGTAATACAACCATGACACAATTATTTTTGGGTTTATCTATTAAATCTCTAGGTTTTTATCCTTTTAACTATGCATTGTGTCAAACACTAACACTTAAATTAGCCTCTATCTTCAACAATTCATTTGGATTAATGACGGTATTACCATCTTTTTCAGCATTTGTCGGTGGTGATATTTTATCTGGTGTATTAGGCTTAAATATAAGTGATACTAGCAACTCATCACTTCTTATTGATTTAGGAACGAATGGTGAACTTTTTCTTCTTCATAACAATAAGTATTATGGTACTTCTACTGCTGCAGGACCTGTTTTTGAGGGCGTTTCTCTAGACTGTGGTATGCAAGCTAAACCAGGTGCTGTTTATGATATCAAAGACGAACTTCTCACGATTGATAACCATCCTCCTATTGGGATATGTGGCACTGGTGCTCTTAGTTTATTGGCATGGTTATACAAAAATCATCATATTGATGATACCGGTCGATTAAAGATAGGTGAATCATATGATTTTGATCAAGTCTATTTATCACAAGGAGACATTCGAGCACTACAAACTGCTAAATCAGCAATTAGAACAGGTATAGAAGTTTTAATGACTGAAGCTGGCATAACTTCAAATGATATTTCAAACGTTTATCTAGCAGGTGGTTTTTCTGATAATATCAACCTTGAAGCCTTATATGATATCGAACTATTACCTACTGAATTTTCTCATAAAACTCAATGTATTGGAAATAGTTCCCTTACCGGTGCTGTGTCCTATTTATTCGATAAAAACTGTGACCAGAAAATCGCAAATATTCTTGAACGAACAACAATTGTTTCACTTAGCGAACATCCTGATTTTCAAAGCCACTTCATGAATTATATGTATATGAAAAAACCTGCTGATTAAGCAGGTTACTTTTGAATACAAGCATCTACAAAAGCATCTATATTCTCTTTTGGTGTATCTCTTGTAACCAAACACCCCGTTGACAATATCAGCCCCTGTTGATTCGGAAATAGACTAATTTTTAATTTAGCTCTCTCTTTGATTTCATCTACAGATAAGTTTTGCAAATCTACAGGATCAAAATTTCCTTTAATGCACATTTTACCTTCCGCTACTAATTTAACCTTCTTAAGATCATTCATATGATCTAAATCAATACCATCAGCTCCGCAAGTTACGACATGATCAATGGCCTTATTAATATCACCACAAATGTGAACAATACTTCTCATACCACGTTCTCTAATATATGCTGACATACGCTGCTGATAAGGTAACACAAATTCTCTATACATATCAGGCGATATCAAACTCCCTGAAGCTGCCCCTTCACCAATCCAAATATATTTACAACCAGCATCAGCTAACTTATCAATATTCTCAAATACAAACTTCATTCTAGCTTCTATGACTTCTTTTAGCTTGTCTGGTTCTAATACCATTGCCATCATTGTATTTTCAACACCATACAAAAATACCACATGTGAAAAAGCTCCCGTTACACCTGTTACAATCGCTTTCTCATCACGCCACTTTTGATCGATATTTTTAAACACTTCAACAGCAGCAAATATAGCCGGTGACATAGTTAGAAGTCTCTCGTCATCTAGTGACGTAATTTCACGTTCTGATACTGCGCCAATATCATTCTCATCAACAGTCCATGTAGCACCACACTTATCTTTAACATAGTAGGTACCATCTTTGAACTCCGTTGACACAATGTCAGCTGATGACAAACATAGATTTACGTAAACACCATCTACATCATGTACATCAAAAACATTATCTAAAACTTTTGCATGTATTTTCTCATCTATAAATGCTTCTCCTACAGGTATACCTGATAGTTTTGCTGCGTATGCAACATCAATTTGAGGTTGAGGTGATACATGATCGTAACTTTTTAAGTCTAAAGCTGCATTTGTTCTTTCTATACTATTCATAATATCTCCAATCGTAACAGAATATTTTCTCACTATTATACTTTGAAGTGAAAGTTTTCACCATTTTTGATTAAAATAAATATTGCTTTATTCAGCAATATTTTATCTTACTATTTTATCTAGGATTGAGCGGCCTGTTTTCTCTCTCATCAATTGAGTCTGATCTTTGTCTAGAAGCATTATACCTGTCACAAATAGATCAACAATAAACAATTGAGAAATACTATTAGCAAGAGATCCACCCTCAATGAGATTTGACTTTCCTGATGTTTGTAATACTAAATCAGCTACTTTTGTCATCGGTGACTTAACATAACTTGTTGCAACAATAACGTTTACACCATTTTCTTTAGCAATAGTCAAAGACTCTAGTACATCCGAAGTTGCTCCAGACAAACTAAAAGCTACTATGGTATCTTTTTCAGATAAGACTGAAGAAACCATATTCATTCTATGCGCATCTGTCGCAACATCTGTTAAAAAACCAATCCGCATAAATCGTTCTTTTGCTGTCATAGCTGTAATACCAGATGAACCAACACCAAAGAAGAATACCCTTTCGGAATGAGATAACACCTCTATGGCATCTCCTAATACAGCTTCATCTAACGTCTGATAACACTCATTAACTTCAGTGATAATACTCTCTTTTATTATTGAAGTAAATGAAGATGATTTTGACTCATCAACTTTTTCTAAGTTTACAATATCCTGTGCAATAAGTAGCTTAAATTCTGGGTACCCTTTAAAATCTAGTTTTTTACAAAATCTAAATATTGTTGTTTCACCAACAGACGCCAATTCAGCAAGTTCTGTTACAGAAAGATACATAATGTCCTCAAAATTAGCCAATATATAATCCGCAACTTTCTTTTCAGATTTAGTTAATGCTGGATAATAACTCTCCACCTTAGATCTTATTTTACTAATTTGTGCCATCTATGCCTCCTGTACCTTCTATCTTCAAATCGATTGTTTATTTTTTCTTTAATTATAGTCTATCACGAAGCATCTAAAAAATCTCATACTCTAGATATCTTTATAATAAATAGTATAAAATTACAATATTTATATATCATATTATAAGTGAAACGTCTTTATTAACCTCTTTTTAAACTAAAATATCACCAATAATACTTCTATTTAATATTTCTCTTACTAATCGTACGAGCCAGTGATTCAAATCGTATATGGGTATACTCAAAGAAAGACTTATAAGCATCACAAAACCTATTAACACCATATGAACCATCATCTTCTAATATACGTTGTCTTTTACATCCACCTCTACATAACTTTAACCAATCACATGAAGTACATTTTTCATTTAACTTTATGGACTCCATAACAAATGATTTAGCTATACTGCTTTCCTGAACTGATGTTAAAGTATCTGTGTTTAGATTACCTAGTTTAACCTCATCTAGTACATAAAAATCACAAGGATACAAACTACCGTCAGCCTCTATGACATTTTGAATACTACACTTACCTACCATATCACAACTTTCAGGTGGCATACCTAAAAACATAGCCATTATATTATCAAAATATCTGATACTAATGATATTTCCATTCACAATATCATTATACCATTTATCAAACAACTTACAGAGAAACTCCTTATATTGCTCAGTAGATAATGAATATTTTGTTTTCTCATTTTCAATAGGATCAATACAAGGTATAAATTGTAAATATTTATATCCCTTTGACTTAAAAAAATTATATACCTTATCTATTTTTCTTGCTACCAAACTTGTCACTACAATAAGTAGATTATAATCAACGTCATACTCATCTAGTACTTTAGAAGCTGCTATAGCAGATTTGTAGGTTCCATCTCCTTTTTTATCTAAACGATTTAAGTCATGAATATCTTTGGGTCCATCTAATGATAAACCTACTAGAACATTATTTTTCTTAAAAAAAGATGCCCAGTTTTCATCAATAACAATACCATTTGTTTGAATCGCATAGTCTATTTTACTATTCTTTAAATTGTACTGATTAACAGAATCTATAAAACTCTCATAGTAATCGAGTCCTATTAATGTAGGTTCTCCACCCTGAAAGGCAAAGGTAATTTGACCACCATCTGCATCTATTAATGATTTCTGTATAATATTGAGTGTTGTTTTCTCTGTCATAAATCCGTAATCCTGTACCATTCGATTATCTGATACATCATGATAAAAGCAGTATTTGCAGTTCAGATTACATTTACTCGATGATGGTTTAATTAAAAAACTTAAATGCTTCATTATATAATCCTATCTTTGTTTATTCGTATGTACTTATATACCAAAAAACTATCGGTCTTAGACCGATAATTTTTTTCTATAGCACGTTTTACATCTTCATTACTTAATTGGCTATTTTTTTGCCAAGCTTCAATATCTAAATCATTCAAATTCACTACTTCTTCATTTTGATAAGCAAGAATTACTTCATCAACAAAATCATTCATTACTTCTATTTCAGATTGCTTCTTTAAAACTCTTGTAAATTGCGGAAATGCTTTATTTCTTGTAGCAGCAGGTACATAAGGATCTAATCTAACAAAATCATTATCAGTTGTGTATTCAGCTTGCCACTGTTTCTTCTCATAATCAATTAATATAGGTTTTAGAGCATCTCTAATTTTTGATACTTTAGGTGAAATATCACCCCATAATAAGTTATTCCCCTCATTAGGATCATTAATCATATCAAATAAGAATTCCTCTCCACCACCATAATGGTAAATATATTTAAACTGCTTATTTCTAATACAACACCATCTTCTACTGCCAACAGAATATGAATAATATTGAACATCTCTGCGCTTTTTCTTTTCTGTAGCCATCAAAGATTCACCAATTAAAGTATGTTTGCCAGTATAATCTAAACCTGTCACATCTAATACAGTTGGATAAATATCACTTAAATCTGCAAACGCTTCGTTTTTGCTACCTTTTTCAAATACTTTAGGGTATCTGATTATCATAGGAATTTTACTACAACTATCATATGGTAAGAATTTCTGATAACAATCATAGTCACCTAACATTTCACCATGATCTGTCGTAAAAATAATCATGGTATTATCCAACTGGCCATTATCGTCTAAACTTGTCAATAGTCTACCTATTTGTTCATCAATATGAGATATCATACCAAAGTAGACTTCCTTGATTCTTCTAAGGTACTTTTCCTCATGAACATCACCAAACATAATATTCTCTTCAGTCATACAATGTAAAGGTGTCTCTGATGTTTTAGTTTCATTTAATACCATATCCTTGTACAAATCAGAGTACTCTGCATAAGAATTAAATGGCGGATGAGGTGCAATATAACTCAAATAAAGTAAAAATGGTTTCACACCAGAATTGGCATCTATAAAATCTATTGCTCGGTCTGTAACCCAAGTAGTACCATGATGCTCTTTCGGTACCAAAGCCTGTTGAGGTTGCAAGAACAATAAATTTCTCACACCATGGATATTTTGAATATGACCATAACCATTATCTCTTAAATAACATAAATAGTCATCCTCGTAACGGTTTTCTGGTACTTCTTCCATCAACTTTAGTCTTTGAAAACCATGATGCTCTCTCATTGGTTGAAAATGCATTTTCCCAATTGCTTCAGTGATATATCCTCCCTGAGAAAGAATTCTAGGAAAAGTTACTATATCCGGTGAAAGTCTTGCTTCAAAATCATTGTCAGCAATACCATGTTCTAATGAGGATAATCCAGAAAAGAATGTATGTCTTGCAGGACAACAAATTGGATTGGTTGTATATGCATTAGTATAACTACACCCTTCTTCTACTAACTTATCTAAGTTAGGTGTAGTCATATAATTATACCCTAGCGAATTAATGGTATCATAGCGTTGCTGATCAGTCATAATTATTAACACATTTGGTCTTTTATCTGTTTTTCTTATATTTTCGTAATGACGTGTTAATGCATTTGATATTGCCATATCATTTCCATTACCCATAATCATACTCCTTTTTTTGTTTAGTATTATAATAAGTCTAGGAAATCGACCCCTTCTATATTATATTTTTCTTTCATCGATCTAAAATCTGCTTTAATTGCTTCAAATTCATTATCCGATAAATTTGTGAATGGTCTTCTTGAATAACCACCTTCAACTCCTTGTAATCTCAAAGTATGTCTCATCAATGAGAAGAAGTCATACTTAACTGAGTACATGATAATATGAACAGCAGCTTCTTGTTTTATTTTTGCAGTTGCCATATCGTTATTTCTTACAGCTTTATAAATATCCATAAATAGCTCTGGAATGATATTATAGAATGAACCAATAATTCCATCTGCCCCATTCATCAAACCTGACGCAGCCATCTCATCACAACCTGAATAAATGATAAAATCTTCGCCAATCATTTCTTTCATCTGTACAATTTCATAATGCGATTGTAAAGTATACTTTACACCTTTTACATTTTCAATTGTAGACAGTTTTTTTACGAAGTCTATACCGATAGATCCAGCTAAAGGTACATTGTACACAATCATAGGCAGTGGAGTAGCTTCTGAGATATCTTTATAATATTGGAACATATTATCTTCTTTGAACTTCCAATAGAATGGTGGTACTGATGAAACAGCATCTGCACCCGCTTCATAAGCGTGTTTTGCCAGTTCAATGGATTTTTTAGTACCAATATCACCAACGTGAACCATTACAGGAATACGACCCGCAACTTCTGAAACAACAATCTCAACAACTTGTTTTCTCTCTTCGCCTGTCATTAAAAAACCTTCACCAGTTGATCCTGTTAAATATAAACCATCAACACCTTTTTTTATTAGAAAATTAACAAAATCTCTAGTTGCTTTTTCATCGATTTCCTCATTTTTATCAAAAATTGTCATCATCGCTGGAATTACACCAACAAAATCTTTTATATCAAAATTAGCCATTTTTATCTCCTCTTCTTATTAAAATAACGAATATGCGCCATATAATCCAGCGTCATTGTTCAATTTTGGTTTCTTCAGTGTGATATGCTGAAATGAAGGTATCAACATATTTTGTAGTTCTTCTTTAATTATCATTAACAGTTTTTCATTAGCCATAATACCTCCGCCTAGAATAACTGTGCCTGGATTAAATGCATGTATTAAAGATGTAAGACCAATGGCGATTTCTTTACACCATCTAGTGACTAATTCAACAATCACTTCATGATCTTCTGTATATAGCGCCATAATTTGACGACCATTTTCAATATCTGGCATTAAACCTTGTACTTCTTTTAATAGTGCTGTTGTAGATGCATATTGTTCATAACACCCCCGATGACCACAAGTACATGGTTTACCACCAGGATGCGTAACCATATGTCCAAATTCTCCTGCAGAATAACTGCTTCCAGTATATAATGTATCATTAATCATAATACCGCCACCAATACCAGTTCCAATGGTTAACATTAGAATATTACCTGACTTATCACCTACCCCATATCGAGCTTCACCTAATACAGCACAGTTAACATCGTTTTCCACACGAACTTCTTTGCCTGTATGATCACTGATTGTTTTTTTTATGTTACATCCAGTAAAATTAGGAATACTGTCTGTTGCAAATATAACTGTGCCTGTTTGACTATTTATTTGTCCAGAAGCAGAAATGCCAATTTGATTGAATGGATAGGGAATACCATCAATCAAATCGCAAATCCGTTTCAACAGCATAGGCCCACCTAGATGTGCCAATGTAGGTATCTCATTTGAAAAGAGAAGCTCAGCTGATGTATTCATTACACCATATTTTATATTTGTTCCGCCAATATCTATTGTCAATGTATTCATGCTATTTATACCTTAACCTTATAAATTATCTTCTTATAGGATTCATTGATATGTTGCTTAGATACGCCTACTTTATGGGCATCATCTGGATATACCACTAAAAAAGTTCCTGGCTTTAGATTTATACTCGACGTCGCTTTTGCAATACCTAGTAAACAATCATCCTCTTCACTATATGCAGATGTTACTTCCAGCGCATTCACATCTACCACTTCTACATCTTCATTATTAACAAGTGGTATATGGATATCAATATATTTACGGTGTGCTTCATACTTGCCATCAGATATATCCTTTAATGTTAGATCAACTTTCATAGCAAATACACATTCATCATCTATAATGTTTTTCCCAGATTCAAAGGTTAGATATTCTCGATTCAAAATGCTTTTATATGCTTTTTTAAGAGCATTATTTTTTGTATCATAATGCGCGATATTATCTAATTTATCGTAGATCATGAAACCTCCTTTAGCGATTACTACATATATTCATTTAAACGTTCTGTTACATATGAATAACCTTCAGTGCTTAAATGTAAACCATCGATTGTATAATCAATATTCAATTGACCATCTTTATCACATAACCCCTCATACAAGTCAATATAATTAATATCATATTTAGATACCAAAGACTTGTATAATTCATTCAACTCAACTATTTTTTTAGGGTAATACTTATTCATCTTATGTATTTTCTTGAGGACTTTATCATGTTTGCTCACATTCACTGGATAAACTGAAATCAAATAAACCTCTGTTTCAGGTAACTGATACTTAATTTTTTTGATAATTGATTCAGTATTATCACAAGCCTCTTTAGGGGATACATTCTTGATAGACATATCATTTGTACCTATTAGAATAAACAGTTTCTTTGGTTCTATTGTTAGAACCACTTCATCAAAAGACCGTAACAGTTCATGTGTAAAATAACCTGCATTACCACGGTTATAAACAATTTTATCTGTAACTAACTCATGAACTGGATACCAATGTGTAATAGAATCTCCTGTTAACACTATTTTATTAGATGAAGCTACCTTATTTAATTCTACCATTTCATTATAGCGATTCAACTTATTTCTTTTACTGTTAAGAAGACTTTGCCTCTTCAGCAAATGATTCGAATAAGGAATTACTGCAGTGCCTGTAAGAATCACAAGCACGCCTAATAAATTTACAAACTTCATGCATTACCTCTGTTAATAGCATCTAAGAAACGATTAGTAATTTCTAACGGCCTTGTAATTGCACCACCAACAACAATAATATCTGCACCATACTCAATCATCTTTTGTGCTTGTTCCGGATAATGAATTTTGCCTTCTGCAACAACAATAGTATCCAAATGAGTTGCAATCTTTCTTACCAACTCGAAATCTGGATCAGGACTTGTTTCACCACCAGTGTATCCACTTAATGTTGTTCCCACACAATCGACACCTGCTTCAACAGCTATCTTTGCTTCATGGAAGTTTGAGATATCGGCCATAAGAACAATTTCAGGATATTTTGTCTTTATGGTATCAATAAACTCTTTAACCGTTCTACCATCAGGTCTTGGACGATCTGTACAATCTAGTGCTATGATATCTGTATGACATGACATCAATGCATCAATTTCAGTCATTGTTACAGTAATATGTTGTGTAAAGCCTTCATACTGTTTCTTTATTATACCAATGACAGGCAAATCTACATATTCTTTGATCTCAATAATGTCTCTTACTGAGTTTGCTCTGATGGCGCACGCCCCAGCCATAACGGCAGCTTTGGCCATCAATGGCATAACTCCACCTTCATCTTTATATAAAGGTTCACCTGGCAATGCCTGACACGACACAACCAATCCACCTTTTAACTTCTTGAATAATTCATTTTTATTCACTTTAATTCCTCCACGTTTTATTGGCATTATTCTTTCTCCAACAAATGACAAGAAGCATAATGTGTGCGACCATTAGTTTCATATTCCACTAAAGTTGGCACATCTGTCTTACATCGTTCGATAGCCTCAGGACATCTTGGATGGAACGGGCAACCGCTTGGTGGATTTACTGGACTTGGAACATCTCCTTCTAAAATGATACGTTTGCTCTTCTTATCTAAGTCAGCAACAGGAATTGCTGATAATAATGCTCTTGTATAAGGATGTTTTGTATGTGCATATAAATCTTCAGCATAAGCAAGTTCAACAATACGCCCCAAATACATTACAGCAATACGATCACTAATATATTCCACGACACTTAAATCATGCGTGATAAAAATATATGTTAAGTTTCTCTCTTCTTTTATTTTTTGCATCAACTTCAAAACTTGTGCTTGTATTGATACATCCAGTGCACTAACAGCTTCATCGCAAACAATGAGTTCAGGATTAACACATAGCGCTCTTGCTATACCAATTCTTTGTCGTTGTCCACCAGAAAACTCATGAGGATAACGGTACATATATTCTCGTCTTAAGTTAACAGCTTCTAAAAGATCACCAATAATTTTTTCTCTTTCAGCTTTACTTTTGACGCCAAACTTCTTCAAAGGTTCTTGTAATGAACCAAATATCGAAAATGATGGATTAAGTGATGAATGAGGGTCTTGAAAAACAATCTGTAATTTTTTTCTAGCATCATTAAGTTCACTTTTGGATAACTTCTTCAAATCCTTCATTTCACCATCGAAATCATAAAACATTTCCCCAGCTGAAGATTCTACCAATTGCAATATTGATTTACCTAAAGTTGTTTTGCCACAACCACTTTCTCCAACCAAACCTATGGTTTCTCCACGATAAATATTTATAGTAATACCATCTACCGCTTTAACATGACCAACAACACGCTTTATAACTCCAGCTTTAATAGGAAAATACGTTTTCACATCTCTAAGAGATAACAAGACTTCTTTTTCTTTATGCATCTTTTAATACCTCCTTATAATGCCAACAACGTACCATATGCCCATCCACAGTAATTTCATCAGGCATTGTCTCACATTTTTCAGTATAGTAATCACATCTTGGTCCAAATTGACAGCCAATTGGTCTATCAAAAGGATCAGGTGTTACCCCTCGAATCGGTTCAATGACTTGATCCTTACCACATCCTAATACAGGTATAGAATCCAATAGAGCTTTTGTATACGGATGAGCTGGGTTTCTTAACACTTGGTCTACACTTCCGTTTTCAACAACATTGCCCATATACATTACAGCCACATCATCTGCCATTTCAGCAACAACACCCATATCATGAGTAATCATCATCACAGCAGTATCATTTTCTTTTTTTAGTTTATCCATTAACTCGAATATCTGAGCTTGAATTGTTACATCTAATGCCGTCGTAGGTTCATCTGCAATCAATACTTTTGGACTACAACTCATCGCCATAGCAATCATCGCTCTTTGACGCATACCACCAGAATATTGGTGTGGGTATTCATCCACACGTTGTTCTGGTAATGGAATACCCATATCTCTTAATAAGCGAGTTGCCTCTTCTTTAGCTTCTCTCTTAGACATTTTATTGTGATTCTTTAAATTTTCAATAATTTGAAAACCAACTGTATATACAGGATTTAAAGAAGTCATCGGATCTTGGAAAATCATTGCAATCTCCGAACCACGAATCTTTCTCATATTCTTTCCATTTTTCTTTAATTGATCTAATCTAATATCCCCATTATCACTATGATAAACAATTGAACCTTCTTCAATTCTTGATAGCTTTGGTAATAATCTCATGATAGATGTCGCTGTTACACTTTTACCACATCCACTTTCTCCAACAATACACAATGTTTTTCCTCGTTTAATATCAAATGAAACACCGTTAACTGCTTTATTACATCTTTGATTCGTATAGAAGAAAGTTTTTAAATTCTTAACACTTAATACCACATCTTTATTCAAGTTGTTTCTCCTTTCTTCTAACCTTGTTGCGTTGGATCCGTTGAATCTCTTAAGCCATCACCTATAAAGTTAACACTTAATACAAATAAGGAAATAGTTAAACCTACTGGTAACCACATCCAGTAACTTTCCTTTAATATTCTTAAATCTTGAGCAGCATTCAAAATATTTCCCCATGTAGAAATATCAAGAGGCACACCTAGACCTAGATAACTAAGTGCTGTTTCCTGTAAAATGAACATTGCTGTTGAAAGTGTTATATTTACTGAAATTGGTCCAAGAGCATTTGGTAACATATGTTTGAATGCAATAACAAAATCATTGATACCAAAAGCCTTTAACGCTTGAACATATTCTTCTTCTCTTAAGGAAAGCATTTGCGCTCTAGCCATACGATACATGGACGCCCAACCAGTACATATAAATATAATCAATAAATTACTTAAACTCTGACCGACAATAGTTACCAAGAGTAATACCAAAATAATTCTCGGAAAACTCATCATCAGTTCTGAAACTCTCATGATTAAGTTATCCAATAAGCCACCTTTATAACCTGCATAACATCCTAAAGTTACACCTATAAAAGCTGCTCCTAATGCACTACCCAAACCAACAACAATTGATACTTGACCACCATATAATAATCTTGTAAAGACATCTCTTCCAAGCTTATCAGTTCCTAAAATATGTTCTTTTGTCGGTGGTTGCAGTCTATTTAGTACATCGATTGTTCCTGGATCATATTTTGTAAATAGTGGTGCTGCAAAACACGCTATTAGAATGATAACAAACACAATTACACCTGCAACAGCTAGTTTGTTATTCATGAATTTTCTAAGGTATCGATTGACTTTTTTCTGCTTCTTTAAAGCACCAGATTCTTCAAGAGCTTTTATTTTATCCATTTTTCTATCTAGTTTGGTTCGTTTTTTCTTTACAACCGTATTTTCCATATCATCACCATCCTAATCTAATTTTACTCGTGGATCGAGTAATGCAGTTACGATATCGACAATCACACTTGCAAGTAATACTGCGGATACTGATAATAGTGAAATCATCATAACCAAAGGTACATTCTGACTTCTTACCGCACCGATAAACTCACTACCGATACCTGGCCACTGGAAGATTTGCTCAATAACAACAGCCCCGCCAATTAACATCGGTAATCTGAAACCTATTAGTACAACAACAGGTGTCATAGCTACTCTTAAACCATGTACCAAATTAACTCGCCATTCTGGTACACCTTTACTTCTTGCTGTTTTAATAAAATCTTTATTCATTGAATCTAACATACTCGTTCTAGCATATCGCATAACACCTGCGGTCATGGTTAATGACATTACTAGTGATGGTAATATTAAATGTGGTAAACGATCTAAAAAGGTTTCATATCCGGGTAGAGTTCGTCCACCATGTGGGAACCAATGTAATTGCAAAGCGAAAAACAGAATTGCAACTAAACCAAAGAAGAACTGTGGAATAGAAACTCCTATCATACCTGCTATAGATAATGCATTATCAGCAAGCGACCCACGTTTGAGTGCACTCAGCACACCTAGTAAACTACCAAATAAGGATGAAAATATTAAAGCTATTGTTGCCAATTCAACGGTAGCTGGCAAGCGGTCAAATACTATATCTTTAATTGCAACACCGGTTGATAGGCTATATCCAAAGTTTCCTTGGAATATCTGTCCCAACCATTTAAAATAACGTATTATAAAAGGATCATTTAATCCTAATGTTTCTCTTAAATTATCCAAGTCCTCTGGTGACATCATAGCAATAGTGTCAGGTGATGCCATAAAATCTATTGCATCTCCAGGCATTAACTCAAGTCCCAGATAAACTAGAAAAGTAATAATCAGTAACATCGGTATTAAATATAAAACCCGACGTAAAATATAAGTTAACAAATTTAACACTCCCTCTAAAAACAATAGAGCTGAAATCAGCCCTATTGCCATTGTTTATCAAACTAATTACTTTTGTGGAAACTTATTTACATAGAATAAACGTGTGTATCTGATATCAACTGGTACAACATTCATATTTGATATCTGCTCAATTGATTTAGCGTCAGGAACTGATTTACCAAATGCATAATCTACATAACCAGCTTCTGCATTTAATACAATGTTACCTTCATTTTCTCCACCAATTGTCATTTGAATTGTATCAATGTTACCAGTACCTTCAATGAAATAATCTTCATTTCTTTCAAATACTGCAAAATCGTTAAAACTTACTTCTGTTAATGCAAATGGACCTGTACCCACTGGATTTAACCAGAATGCGTTTTGTTCAGCTAATGTTGGATCTGAATCTTCTAATAAATGCTTAGGAAGCATTGGCCATTGTGAGAATGTTACTAAAGCGTTTGGATCTAACATTTCAAATGTTAATGTAACTGTATTTCCATCAACAACAACACCTGAAATACTATCAGCTTCACCATTCATATACGCTTCATAACCTGCTAATGATTTAATTGTGTTCTTAGCAATAGAAGTTAATGTTGGTACTTTACCCATATAATTAATTGTAAATTCTACATCTTCTGCAGTGAATTCATTACCATCATGCCATTTAACGCCATCTCTGATTTCAAATACTAATGTTTTACCATCATCACTTAATGTGTAACTTTCAGCCAACATACCATCTGTTGGAGTTAATGATGCATTAGCTTGAATTAATCTATCAAAAATCAACTTGTTAGTAATATCTAAACCAGGATTAACAAATGGTGCTGGGAATGCTTCTACAGGTGCGCCACCTGTATACAATACATTTTTGCCATCTCTAGCTTCTACGTTCCAATTAGTAATACCCCAATCATAATTGTATTGTTCATTACCATATGCAATACCATTTCTATCTACACGATCACTCTCGTAGATAAATAATTGTTGGTTATAAAGTGGAATAACATATAATTCTTCGTTCATAATCTTTTGAATTTCACCAAATGCAGCCTCTTGTGCTGTTAAATCTGCATTAGTATTTGTAATTTCAATCTGCTTGTCTAATGCTTCGTCAGTTGGTGTATGAGAGTTATTTGATGCAGCTGTTTCAAAACGACCATAATAGTCATGTAATGTTAATGCAGCTATACCTGCATAAGCAAGGTCCCAATCAATTGCCGATGGTCCATTTACAGGATCTGTCGGTGGTGTCCATAACTGAGCAGCAGTATCACCTTCTATTTTTCTAAATGTCATCTTAACGCCAACAGCATCTAAGTATGCTTGTATTGCAACCATTAAATCAACTGTTTGATCGTCACCATAGTAATAAACAACATCTAGTTCATAATCAAAGTCCCAATTTGCTTCTTCTAATAATTGTTTCGCCAATTCTGGATTGTAATCATAATCTGTTAAACCGTCAACACTCCACTCATCAGATGCTGGTGTTAAACTGTTTGTTGTAATCGCTTTCCCCTCGAACAAACCTGCAACTAAAGTTTCCATATCAATTGCATATGCAAATGCTTTTCTGACTCTAGGATCGCTTAAATCTGCAACAGGTTTTTCTGGTGTTTCAGTAGTACTTTCGGTTGTTGTATCTTCAACTGTGGTATTTGTGCCACTGTTTGAAGCTTCAGTCGTTTTCTCATTCGTGCTACTACAAGCAACAAATGAAAACAACATAGCAAAAACCAGTAAAAGTGATATCAGTTTTTTCATTCTTAGTCCTCCAAATTCTAACAATATTTCCTCCCCATGAGTTAATATATAAAAATCTTAACATAATAATTCTATGCTATCAATACTTTTTGAAATAAATTTTCAAAATATTTTTTAAAATTGGATTTTTTCGTCAATTGTTGATAAACTATAATAAATCAACCATAAAAATTACTAAAGGAGATATCATGGATCTTAATCATGCACAAAAACACATAGTACTTTCATTAGAAAACTTGATGTCCTGTAAAGGATTCCCCTCACTTAAATCATCACTGAAATCGTTAGAATCAGTTGATTCCGGTACCATCGTTATTCGATTTCGCAATTATCAAAAGCAAGGCTATATGCCTTTGCTCTCTATAGCAAATAATCAGTACCCCTCTTCTTATGTTTCTTTATATATAGAGCATGCAGGTAAAATAGGTTTTAAAAAACATCTGATAAGTTCAAACAAAATGGTCACACATCATATTGATTTACATAAGGAAACGGTTGTCGATCCTAATTTCATTCATACAGTTGCCATATCTGTAGTTTCCAAACAATCATATACTTTATTCTTCAATGGAGAAAAAGTTGCTGAGTTAAAAGATGAAAATGCATCATTGTTAAAAGATATTCAAGCAGTTGGTATAATTGATAAAGGAATTCTAGGTGCATTCTATGAAAGTCAAAAGATTGCAGACAATCACTATGAGTTTTCTGGTGATTTTGATATGATCAATATTTATGATGTTGCAGTAGACGAGCAATCTTTAATTGAATTAACTAAAGAAAGTAGTCATAAGGATACTCTTCATACGCCTTTGGATATATACTACCCAGGATTAGCAGGAAGTAGCAATTTTAGAATACCAACATTGCTTTTAACAACTCAAGGTACACTTATTTCTTCTGTTGATAAACGAATGTATGGTCATCAAGATCACTCTAATAAAATTGATACAATTATACGACGTAGTCATGATCAAGGAAATACTTGGGATGAACCAATTACTGCTTGTAAGCTATTTGGTAATGGCCAAACAATCGATTCATGTATCTTAGAAGACAAGCAAAACACCACTCTTTATATTCTTAACAACTCACATCCCGATTGCCTGCATCCATTTGAGTCTAAGGTCGGTTCAAGTCAAATAGAACATCATGGGGAAATGTACTTTATCATTGAATCATCTACTCATAAGTATTATGGACATAAAAACGGTCAAATATTCAGTGAATCATTTGAGAAAACAAAATACACCTATGATGAGGAGTACAATTTATTCTGTAACAAGAAATATGTAGACAATCTATTTAACAGTGACAGCCCACTAAAAATTTACCAATCTACATACACATTATTGACTCATAGTCATGACGATGGAATCACATGGTCAAAACCAAAAATACTTAACGACCTAAAGCAAAGTCATATGAAATCACTTAACGTAGCACCCGGAATTGGTATTCAAATTGAAAATGGAGATTATAAAGGACGTTTGTGTTTCCCACTCTACTATTACAACCTAAATGGTTATGCATCAAGCTTAATCACCTTTAGTGACGATCATGGAGAAACATGGTATTTAGGCGAATCAGTTAATGATGATAGATTCTATAAAGGTCGTCTACTTCATAGTAAATCAATTAGCCAAGAAGATGAAATGCTCACCGAATGTCAAATTGTTGAAATGCCAAATGGTTACTTAAAACTGTTTATGCGGAATCTATCAGGACATATTGCTATTGCAACAAGTCGTGATGGTGGTCTAACATGGGATGATCGAGTTATATATGATCAGGTTTTAATTGATCCTTCTTGTCAATCAACAATCATAAAATTTAAAGGCAAAATTGATAATCACGATGCTGTTATTTTTGCTAATGCAAGTGATGTTAGTCGTGCAACCGGAAAAATAAAAATAGGTTTACTCTCTTACAATAGTCATACAGATGATTACAATATTCATTGGAAATATGATTATCTTCTTAAACCTGGAAGTTATGCTTATAGTTGTTTAACTCAAATAGACGACAACAATATCGGTATTGTATACGAAGGTACACCTAGTACTTACTTATCATTTCAATCAATTACTCTTGATGAGCTTAAAGATACAAAAACATCACAGAGCACCATTAATTATGACTTTAAAATTAGGAATGGAAGTGGCATTTTAACATTTACTGATTCTGTCATGTTTATAGGTAATCGTGATTTAGTATTACAATATGATTCTGGAACATATAAAGCAAATTATCAGTTTAGAGAGGGAAATCAATATTATTACGTCATTGATTTCCTAATAGAAGATAGTAATCTACAAATAAAATGGAGTAGTCATTCATACAGATGTGATACTTACGGTCGATTTATACTATAACAAAAGACAACACCTCACAAAAAGGTGTTGTCTTTCATTATTTTTTCTGTGCTGTAATATCAATTTTGCCTGATGGGTTCTCCCACTCACCAAATATTTTATACACATAATCCATAACAGGATCATTTGCGGCTACAGCCTGTTCTTTTATTTTTTCTTGTAACAATAGCTTGGCTTTACTGTAGTTTGAATCATGTATTAAGTTAGTTAATTCACCAGGGTCCTTGTCTAAATCATAAAGTTCATCCTCATCACCAGGTGTAAAAATATATTTCATATTATTATCATCAACCAACATACGCTGAGTATACAAGAATCTAATTCCATGAAACTCTGAATACATCACATCTCTGACTTTATCTGTTTCACTCTTAAGAGTTGGCATAATACTTTTACCATCTAATCCAGATATATCTGCACCCATGATATCCATAAATGTAGGCAATATATCCATATTAGATACAAACTGATCTCTTACTTCCCCTGTTTTAAACTCAGGATGCGAGACAATAAATGGTATATGCATAGCTTCCTCATATAAGAAACCCTTATCAATCAAACCACCATGTACACCTTTCATGTCACCATGATCTGTTGTGAAAATTATAGTTGTATTATCCCTTATACCTAACTCATCTAAGTAATCTATTATACGGCCAATTTGTGCATCAATAAAAGTCGTATAATCATAATATAGGCCGATTAACTCTTTCCATTCGTCCCAATTCTTCGGTGGCTTTCTATAAAAATCACGTAAATGTCTTTTAACAAATCCTGGTTTTCCCTCTAAATCGTCTTCGAAATTTATCCATGGTTCTATTTTACTTCTATCTGTTATCCCCTGGTAAGATGTTGGTGGAAAATGCGGACCATGTGGTCCCCAAAACTGACAAGTTAATAGAAATGCCTCTTCACTATCAGTATACGCTTTCATCATATCCATCGTTCGACTTGCCAAATAATAATCTGTTGTCGATGCTTCTGTACCATTCCATATACCAGCTGTCAGTGTTTTTTCATTTGGATTATGATATATAGGAGACTCTATTGAGTACTCTAAATCATTTTCTATCAGATAGGTTTTAAATTCTTCTTCAAATCGACAATTCCCATAACCAGGAACATTTTGTCCTTCAAATCCAAAATCACAAGGCCCCTTATCAGTACCAACATGCCATTTACCTACATAGCCACATTTATAACCTGATTCTAAAAATTTATAATGCAAAAGCTGTTCCGGATTATTCAACTCTTTGCTAAGAGCATGATACATATCACAATTTGTACCCATTCCATGAGTAAAAGCGTACAATCCTGTAAACATCGAAGCTCTAGCAGGTGTGCAGAGAGGTGCAGTAGTGTATGCTCTGTTATAATTAATACCTTCTCTTGCCAGTTTATCCAAATGAGGTGTTTTACATATATCATTACCATTAACACCAAGGGTGTCAAACCTCAATTGGTCCACACCAATAAAGAGAAAATTCATTTTTTTTGGTTCATTCATCATAATAATCCTTTCTAAATAGAGTTGCTACGAAAACATAAATGCAATTTAACTCTATGCCAAGGGTGAATGAGTGTCAATAGTTTTAGGATGAAAAATCTTTTAATTATGATATTTTAGAAAATTTCCTCCTAGGAAGTATAAACAAAAACCAATGCTATAGCACAAACATTGGTTCATATAATTAGTAGCTACCATATTTATTAACTAATCCAATCACATACTCATAATTCTCTAAGCTCACTTCATCAGGAATACTATGATCTGAATGATAAATGTATCCACCACCAACCATAGCAGGAGGAATTTTATACGAAATTTCGTCATGAATATCTTCTTTTGAACCAGCTAATTTTGTTTCACCGATATTGCCCCAGAAAGTCAACTTGTCTCCATATTGTTTTTTTAGTTTTACTACATCCATACCGGTATTCGCTTGTATAGCTTGTAGAACGTCTAATCCTGCATCAATAAATTCTTCAATGAATGGTTCAATTTTTCCACAAGAGTGCATACAGAATTTCATATCATTTTTGTGACAAAAATCTGCGAGCCTTTTATGATGTGGTTTAATCATTTCAATATATTGATTCTTAGATATCAAAGTTGTATGTGTACCTCCGAGATCCTCCATAATCCACAAACCATCTGGTTTCGCACCAATATCAATGGCATGTTTCAATGTATCAATCGTCAAATTGGTATGGTATGTCATCATTTCATCTATAAGGTCCTTATTGAGAATTGAATCCATCATTAGTTCTTCAAATCCGTGATGACGCCAGGTGCCTTCCCATGCACCATAACAAGCATATAACATAAAGTTACCACGTGTTCTATAGGCATCATATAGCTGTTTAAATCCTGTCCAACTAGGATAATTCTCATAATGCATAAAATAGCTTTTGCTATCGATTCTTGCTGAATCATTTGCATCAAATACCATTCTATCTTTTAACAGTTCCCATTCTCCTGCCTCTTTGGTAACATGATCAATAAAATGCATTGAACCTGATTTATCTTTGAACTTTTGTACAGTAAATCCGTAACGGTCCTTAAGAGTTACAAACTCATCTTTTTCCTCTAGGATCTCACATGGCATTCTTAGAGACGTGTCTATGTATAACACATCTATATCAAACTCAAAATAATCCTCAATTGGATTTCCAACTTGTCTCTTTAGGCCATCAATTTCGAGTACTTTATTTTCCTTAATTTTACTCTCAAGACCATCTTTTAAATAGAGCTCAATCGTTTGCTCCCAAAATCCATCATACTTAGGAATACGATCTACTTCTTCATGGTTTATGGTTCTTAACACTCTTTCACGACTATTCATACGCACCTCCCGCCCTCGTGGGCAATTTTGAATTTAGTATAATCTCAAATAAGAAAAAATGCAAGCTCTCTTTTATTGACACTTACAGAAATTTCTTATAAGCTTATTAAAAGAACTGTAGAGAGATTCGAGGTATCGATGAAAAAAATCACCCAAAATGATATAGCAAAAACTCTTGGAGTCTCAAGACGAACTGTTGCTCGCGCACTTAATGATGATATTCACATAGATCCAGAAAAAAAGAAAATGGTCTTGGATTACTGTAAGAAAATAGATTACAAAAAAAATATTGCTAGTAGCATTTTAGCACCTGGCAATACTAAGTATATTCATGTATTTTTAATCGAATCGATTAATGAACACTACCATTTAGATACAGAAAAAGGTATATTATTTGCCCAAGAAAAGCTCTTAAGTTATAACATAGAATTTAAGATTCATATTACGCCAATTGATCATCCACTAGATCAAGTAACCCTTCTTGAATCAGTGTTAAAATCTCACTCAGTTTCAGGTATTATAATTATTCCTGTTGATTCAAAGAGTATAAAAAAAGTTCTTGAACAATATAAGATTACTAAGGTTATAACAATCGACAAAAAAATAAGCTCTGACTACTCACATATTGGTAAAGACTATACACAATCTGGACGTATATCAGCAGATCTAATTAGACGTGAAGATCCTAATTTCAGTCACTCATGTATTGTTAACACCACTAGTGACAACATAGCTTCAGAACTCTACTATAACGGATTTAAGAGTTATCTAAAAGATAATGGTATTCAAGAAATTAGAGAGATTTTTATCGATCAATTAAATGTAAACTGTGAACAATTACCTTTATCTTCATTCGAAGAAGTAAAGTATGTTTTTATCCCAAGATATGCTGAGATTGTCATTCGGTATTTGCATGAAAAAGGCATCATAAATAACAAGTTTGTTGTCACAGGTATAAACGATGATATTATCAATTATATATCAGATGATATTATCATTGGAGCTATTCAACAGAATTATTTTTTGCATGGGTATCTTGCTTCAAAAGCAATCTTAAAGCTTACATTACATCCAAATGAACTGATTAACTTTACCTCTAATAATGAAATAATTACAAAGGAAAACTTAACTAATCTAAATAACGATTTTTTATTAGCTTCATTATTTGATTTATTATAGTTCGTAAAAAAAAGCACACATTATTTGAAATATATCAATTAATATTGTGCTTTTGTAATATTAAATTCTATTGGAGTATCTTTAAAAGTAACGCCACTTATCTGGCCAATAACCAAACACCTAGTACAAGAAATATCAGTGCCCAGATGTAGAAAAATATCTCTGTACCTTTATCACCTAAAAGCTTTTTGAACATTTCTATCTTTTTCATATTCCAGATTTTTTCTGGTTTTAGTACAGCAATTACAACAACCATTGCTGCATATAGTATCGCCAAGATTCCCCATATTTTCATAATTCCTACCTCCCATTCTTTAATTCTATTCCAAACCTTTTCTTATTTTTGGTGCTAGCAATAAGAATACTACAACACTTATTCCAAACACAATTCCTGCATATTTAATGATATCAAGCCAAGAACCACTGTTTGATAAAACAAGATCATTGCCCTTATAAGTCCAATAAAACGGAATCCAGTAAAATAAAACTTGCCATTTATCTGCTAATAGTTCTTCACCAGCAACCGATCCAAAGAGAGGTAAAAAGAGCATCTTCATATTACCTGCTGCATTCATGACATCATCATTATTGATACCTTCAATAAATCCGACAAGGATACTTATAATACATGATGTTGCTACCATAATAAAAGCATGGAAAAAATTTATATCCCTAAAACCAGTAATAATTAAAATTAGTAACGTTCCAATCATTGGAACTATTATTCCGATTATACTCTTCCCTGCTATAAAGCCGATTCTTGATACTGGTGATAAATGAATTGCACTTATAGTATTGTCATTTTTTTCTTCAACTATGTTCAATGCAATAATCATCCCACCTAAAATCGAACTAAACATCATTGCAATGTTAACCATTAGTTTTTTCAAAGGTGGAATATCTCTTCCATAGTCTTCTATATCAGCAATCGAATCTTCCATTCCAATTTTATAGTGATCAAATGCGGTAAGATTTCTTACGTAATCAATAATATAATCAGGTTCATTACCTTGCTTTAAAATGAAGTATTCATCTTTTTGATTTGGCAATACAGCCACAATATTGTCTCGTTTAGCAACTCTATCCTCTATTTCCTCAAGAGTTCCTATTAACTCAACCTTTGCAAACTGCTTTAAATATTCACTTTGCTGTGGATTTTCCCCTTCTAAAAGTGCAATTTCAACAGTTGTATCATTGATACCAGGAGAAAAGACATTTATTATAATAGCAAAAATAATCGGTACCACAAGTATATACAAAGTAATAAAATTCCTTACACTTGTTTTTAGATCTCTTTGAAATATTAAGTATATTTTTTTGATCATTTCCTAACACTCCTTCACTGGGATAGTGTCTTTTTAAATCTGTAATTTGCCAAAATGAAAATACTTAAACCTAATACAGCAAAACCTAAAGATGCAACCATCACATAAGTAATATTTCCACCTACAGATATAGACTCCTTGAAACTTTGAAGCATCACATAACTAGGAATAATCTTCACCCAATCGGGATCCCAACTAGGTGTAAAATACGAAATATTTGGCATAATCATAATAATGATAACTATATACATAGCACCAAAAGCTTCAACAATATCCTTGTAATAGCTAGTCATAAACAATCCGAGTGCAGCAGCAAAAAATCCCGAGGAAATAATAAATATTATCATTGCAAAATAATTTGGTTGAAGCCTCATAATAGGCACAGTGATAATCATAGTAGTCACAATGCTTGTTAAAATGATAACGCCGATTTTACTCACCAAATAATGCCAAACCGAAGACGCTGTTATCGCATACGCCTTAATGATTCCTTCGTTCTTATCTAAGAATATATAAGCTGCAATAATAAACAAACTCATTAAGCTACCATTAAATGTCAAAAATACTGGTATCATGTTCTCTTTATCATTTAAAGGTTCGGTGTCCTGGTAAAGGCTCCTAACCTCAAGATTATCTGAATAGTCTTCAATAACATCATGTCCAGCTAATCGATTATGATAAACTAATAGTAAATTCTTTAATTTTTCTGTTTCATATCCTTGTAGATAGTAGGTGTGAACAATCTGACCATTTTCATTTATATGAACATAAATCGCAGGAACTCTTTCAATATCTGAAAAAGCATCTAATGCTTCCATGCTGTTAAGTAAATGAATCTTTGACTCATCGGTTTCATAAAGCGTTGCAGGAAAAATCCTGCCATCAGCCTCAACTTCTACCTGCTCAGCAATCTCATCCAAATCTTCTTCAAGTAAACTCTTCATGTATCTTTCTCTGACGACTTGTGGAACATCAAGGTAAAAATATTCCTTACTCTTACTATCGAAATCTTCAGGGACAACAAACACAAGAATCATCAAGATTATGATGGCCATCGCCAACTCAACATAGAAGTACCAGCTTTTTGAAGATAGAATCAGTTCTTTAGAAAAACTGTACCAGAGTTTCATTTAAACAAGACCCCTTCCTGTTACTTTTATAAATATTTCCTCAAGAGTAGCTTCCTTAGTATGCATTGTCTGAATATCATAATTATTGATTACTTCAATCAGACGATCTTTTTCTTCTTTCACAACTGTAGAAAAGGTATCTTTGATTAATTCTCCATCTTTAAAATATTCAACCTCTACAAGTTTCTCACCATATTTAAGCTTTAATGCCTTTGGAGAATCAATTAGTCGTATCTTTCCATCAACAATAAATGCAACCCGATCACACAGTTCATCTGCAATATACATATTATGAGTTGTTAAAAATATTGTAACACCTCTTTTATTTTCATTCCTTATGATATCTTTTATTTTTGAGGCAATCGCTGGATCCAGACCAGTGGTGGGTTCATCAAGAAACCACATTTCTGGATTGTTTATCATAGATCTCGCAAAAGTCAATCTATGTTTCATACCCTTTGAATATTTCCCAGCTTTGATATTTTCCTTTCCATCTAATCCCACTAATTTTATTAAATCCATAGGATCTTTAGTCTCTACATCAAATAACTTTCTGTAAAATTCAAGATTTTCAAATCCAGACATCTTATTGTAGACATTGGATTGCTCAAAGGACATCCCAATTTTATTAAACATTTTATTTTTTATTTCTTTAATATCATACCCTGCAACCTCGACTTCACCCTGTTGGAGTTGTAATAATCCTACAAGAATATTCTGTGTTGTTGATTTACCGGCACCTGAGGGACCTAAAAAACCAAATATCTCACCTTTCTTAATTTCAAAAGTCACATCACTAACTGCATAATTATCATCGTTACTGTATGAATGGTACAGGTTTTTGACTTTTATCATTGTATTCATCCCTTCATCCATAAACTATCTCACGTCCTTTATTTTTAGTCTTCCTGGTAATTCAGAATCACCAAATCTCCTTCTTTTAATCCTTCTTTTACTTCTACACGATCATCAATATCTATTCCAATCACAATTTCACGTTCAACAGTTTCACCATTTTCAAGAACGCTCACATATTGTTTTGAATTTTTATAGATGACTGCACCTTTTGGAATGAGAAGTGCTTTTCTTGGTTCATCAATCATTACGATGGTCTCTACTTCAACTCCATATGAAAGTGTTTCTGTAGATTCTGGTAATTCGATCTCAATAGTCTGTCGATTTTCCTCAACACTAAGTTCTGAAAGTGTCACAAAAGCTTTTGGGTAAACTTGACTTACTTTCAAATCCTCAATAACAATATTAAGATTTAAGTCATTAATTTCTGCGTTCATCCCTTGTTTGATGTTCATTGCATCTTCCACCATAAAATCAACAAGTAAAACTTTTTCTGTAGGATCTTGTATTTCAATTATCATAGCTCCAGGAGATGGTAAATCACCTTCAAAAGTATTTAGTTCAGTAACAATTCCATCAACATCTGCAAATATCATATAATTTTCTTTGTTCTTTTCGAGTATTTCCAAAGTTAACAAAAGTACATCAATCTCCGCTTCGTATCGTTCCCTAACATTAACAGAAATCTCTTTTGCCACTTGATTATAAGTATTCTGAGCTATCCCTAAGCTACTTTGAAGTTGTTCTACATTTTTAACTGCTTGCTCCAACTCAATCAGAGATGCAGACCCACTATTATAAAGCACCTCAGTTCTATCTTTAGTACTCTTTGCCATTACTAGCTGACTTCTAATTCTCGATATTTCTATCCTAGCGCTACTGACACTTTCAGCGTCAGTTCCTAACACGGCATCATTATAAGTCGCTTCTAAGGCCTCTATCTGCTTCTCAACCTTCTTTATTTCTAAATCTAAATTGTCTTCATATTTAACTAGCAACTGTCCCTTTTCTACATAGTCTCCAAGCTCCAAGGTCATTTCTTCTACCTTGTTTACACCATTTCCATAATATTTTCTGATATTTTTGGAACTAATTACGCCCACATCCTCTACATATTTTCCTACCAGCCCACTTTCTACTTCAACAGTATTGTATTTTACTCCAACATTACCTGTTGTTAAAAAGTAAAAAATACCTACTCCAATCACTGTAAACACAGCAAATATAATAATCAACTTCTTTTTCATAGGACCTCCAATTTCAGCTGGTATGCTGTTTTATTTTTTTTGAAAAAACATTTCAAAATTTCAAGCTCTGTCGAGTTACAATTGTCATTAATTTAATACCCATTCATTTCATTTGTAAACAAACTAACCAAGCCATATGTCAACAGTATTTACCTGCTACATCAAGTATTTTCTAATATCTGTTGCGCTCCTTGATGTTTTATAAGTACCACTATTGCACCTTCCTCTTATTGTTACATTTACACGTCCTTTTACTAAAAGTTTATAAAAAAAGAAGGAAAATCATTCCCTTCTTTAATAGCTATTTATCATATATATATTTGTCGTTATTACTCAAAATCTACATCTAATATTTTAAACTCATATCTTGCAAGATTATATGGAACTTCCTCCCATGAGTACTCCACAAAAGCTTCTCCTGGTACACAAGTCTCATAACTGTATACATCATGATCTTCTATAAAATTACCATTCGCATCATAAAAAATTAGTTCAAGATCCATAGAATCTACTGTAAGTCCTGAGTTATTTTTAATGTAACAGTAGAAAGTTGCATAATCACTACTGTATTCATCATACTCCATATCTACAGACTCAATAACAACATATTGTGTTTGGTCATAATAGTATAGCTCATTTAATGCTTCAGCTACAAGTTCTTCGAATCTCTGCTGTGGAAACTTTCCTTTTAAATCTTTTTCAGCAGCTTCATATCCTTGTCCAAAATATAATTCTGCATACTCATCTGAATAAGCATATGCATAAAGAATAGTCTCATCATAAGAATCTTGCTCCCATACATCTATGTAATCATAATAGTCATTCATAATCTCTAAAGCAGCATCATAAGACTCATCTTCCATGTAATTCTTAACCAAAAGATTTGTAATTTCTTCTAAAACACTTTCCTTATAGTATGATAAACCATCATCTTCAATTGTTTTCTCTAATTTCTTTAAATTAGCAACAACCGTTTCAGGGCTATTCTCTTTAAAGATAGACTCGAATTTACTCATAATAATAGATTCAGCCGAATTTCTTGTCGCTCCTGCATTCATAAACTCGCCAACATCTTTAATGACTTTTATAGCTTCATCAAATTCTTCGTCTTTTACGTGTTCATTTACCACATCTACAAATATAACATCTAATTTTTCGGAAACTTCATCATACTTAGTTTTGTCTTCTGACTTTTCACCGTAGTACTCTTCTAGAAGTTCTATAGCGCCCTCATAATTAGCTTCATCACACATTGCAAATATCTTTTTGTCCTTAGTCTCATCACTCATACATCCAGTCAATGAAACTAATAAAACCACCACTAATAATACTTTACTTAATTTTTTCATTTTGATCCTTTCGTCTTTGCATAAAGCAAGTTAACCAATTCCGTCATTTACAGATTTTATTTCAAACCCATCATATTTTATCATGAAATAGGCAAATCTACTACTTTATTTTAAATAAAACGTTTATAGATTTTTAATATAAAAATTCTTAATCGTCACTATGGACCCAATTTTAATTTATTTCTATTACAGTTTTAAAACACTACTCTCTTAAAATCATTTTCATAAAGAAGTATAGAGGCTTACAATCTATTAACAATTATCTATCTTCTTGATACAAATCAATTGTATCCTTAATAAGTTTATTCAAAGCATTAGATACATACTTATCCTTGTGAATCCAAATTTTTACTTCATGATAAAACTTATTACTCATTGGAATGACATATAATAAGCCCTCATCAATTTCCTTCTGAACTGTCGTCAATGGCATAAAGGAAATACCAAATCCACTTTTAACATAATTCTTTATCCCTTCAATACTTTCTATGTTTGTTACCAAGCCAATATCAATATTTTGCTTTCTTACAAATTCCCAAAATACTTTTAAGTAACCTGTCTCACCTTCTGGAATTATGATATTTCTCTTTTCAATTGTATCGTCTTCTTTTGAACTAACAGCAACAATTTCCTCATCAGATAGTAAGTGGGTTATCAAGTCATCATATTCAAATGGCTCATCTAAAGTATAAGCTATATCTATCTCATTTTTTCTCAGACAATCAGGTATTTCCTCACATCTCAATATCTTAAACTGAAATTCAACACTCTCTTCTTTCTCAAGAAAAGTTCTAAAAAAATCAGGAAATTTATATGAACACAAAGTTTCTGTCAATCCAATTCGAATACTCTCGTGACCACTTTTCAAATCATTCATTAAGGTATCATATCTTTGAATAAGTTTATCTCCCTTTTCGTAAAGTTCTTTTCCTCTACTTGTTAAATATATTTTCTTACCAATACGATCAAATAATCTAATTTCGAGGTTTCTTTCCAAAGCTTGAATTGTATCTGAAACAGTACTCTGCGCATATGAAAGCTCCTTAGCAGCTCTCGTAAAATTCATAGTTTCACAAACTTTCATAAAAATTCTTAATTGTCTTATCTCCATACACCCTCCCATCGGTTAAACCGATTGTTATCATCAGATTAATCTGTTTTTATGATTTATACAACTATGTTAACATAGTTTCTAGTTAGGAGGTAGTTCATATGAAAAAATCAAGTTTACTATTAGTATTAGCTGCATTTTTTTGGGGCACATCAGGATTGCTAACGCAAACTGCGTTAATCTATAATACGACAATGATGTTAGTTGCCATACGATTTTCTATTGCAGCTGTATTAGCTTTATTATTCTTCAAAACAAGATGGAATAAATTACACCTTAAAAATGGTTTTATACTTTCCATTTTATTAATTGGTATTTATGTAACAAGTACACTAGGACTTAAATATACATCAGCTTCTAACGCTGGTTTTATAATTGGTTCGAATGTGATTCTTGTACCACTTATTAATAGGCTTTTTTTAAAAGAAAAAATACAAAAGAAAAACATCATCAAATCAATTGTTTGCCTTATAGGTTTAGCTCTCGTCACTCTAAAAGGTGCCCAACCTATAAATATTGGAGATCTTTTGTGTTTCTTTGATGCAATCATTTATTCTCTATACATCATCTATGGTAGCAGGCTAAGCAAAGAAATAGATACTAAATCACTGATCACAATACAGTATACATTTGTAGCTGTTTTAACATCAACTTATGTATTATTTTTTGAATCACCTAAACTAAATACATCTGCTGATAATCTGTTGTCATTGTTTGCATTAGGCTTCTTTTGTACATTTTTAGCATTCTATTTCCAGCTAAAAGCTCAAAAAGAAGTTTCATCAGAAAAAGCCAGTCAGTTACTAGCTTTAATGCCAATATTCACAATTTTACTTGATGTATTGTTTGTTGGTCTTGTACCATCTGTATATGCTTTTATAGGCGGCATGATGATTATTCTTGCAACCTCTGATATAAAAGTTCCAGTTAACAAGATCACTAAATCAAAAAGAAGATATCGCGTGAAACAAGTTCAATAGATGTACAGCTACTTGACGTCATGAATGGTCATTCACCAATATAAAACGATATCTATTGAGTATATACTTATTTCTCTATATAATGGTCTCTCAAGGAGGATTTTATGATAAAGAGTAATTATTGGCTAAATGATAACATTTTAGTTAGAGATGTATATAAACTTGAAAAGATGGAAGATGTGTTTGCAGATGTCATTTTTAAGTATGATGATTATATGTGGCATGGTGCAATACCTGTTCTAATGATTTATCAAGGTTTTAAAATAAATAATCAGGAAGAATTCGAAATTTTTCTTACTAAAGCATATACGCATCTTGATCCATCAATAAAAAATGATTGGGATAAAGATAAAACTAAATATTGGTCTTCACTAAAAAAAGGACCAACGTATGATGTATTAAACGCTCTAAACTCTGGTAAGTGGGAATGTAGAGTTTGCGGACCTGTTCCAAATGCAAATCCACAGCCATCAGCTCGTCTAAGAGACTTGAAAAAGATGGGATATACTATTGCTTCTAAAAGAATAGCCTGTTCAAACTGTAACAAATCTACAATGCACGACATCCTAGTTAAAATCGAACGCTTTGACATAGAACGTGGTGCAAAAGGTCGTAGTACGATATCAAAGAAACTAAGAGAACGTATTATCAAGCAGTTTGGTAACGTTGAAGCTTGTTTTGATTCTGTTAAAACAAACAAAGAATTGGTTGTCGATCATAAATTCCCCTCACAAAGATGGGAAGAACAAGAAGGCGATAATCCTAATACTATGACAAGCGATGCCATAAAAAACAAATTCCAGTTATTATCTAACCAAACCAATCTTCTTAAATCAAGATATTGCGATAAGTGTGTTAAGGAAAATATTCGAGGCGATTTTATGGGAATCAAATGGTATTATAAAGGTAATCATAAATGGGAAGGATTAAACAAATCAGATGAAAATGGATGTGTGGGTTGTCCATGGTACGACATCAATAAATGGCGTGAGGAATTACATAAATCACTATAAAAGGGACTAATAAGTCCCTTTTTCTATTCTATGAAGTTACATTTAGTAACACATTTTGAATCTCTTTATTATCTTGTTCACTGAACTTACCTCTTTTTTGAACTTTTGAGCGCTTCTCAATTTCTTCAGGACTCATTTTTTTTGAATGCTCCGTAAGTACTTCCTGTAATCTTTTATTCATGTTTATATTTCTTTCATGCTTACGTCTCAGTATGCCGTATGTACCTACTGGCGAAAGATGAATCTTATTTAAATCTTCATGCGATACAAAATCTTTCATATCAGATGAAAGAAATTTTTCAGGTTTATCAGTAGAATTAATGCACGTATTTTCATCAATACAAATTGTACCTTTGCTAAAATCGACAAATACCGAATCAATATCAATATCCTCAATGCGAGTTAACAACTCTACCCTTTTATTTGTAATATCAAACTCATCACCAGAGTACTCTAAAATCCTTTTACCGATCCATTTTATCACTGGTACTGCCCATGAATTACCTACAGCACGGTATCTGCTAGTCTTTTTTGCTCCTGGAATAAGTGTATAATAATCAGGGAACCCCATCAGTCTTTCACATTCCAAAGGAGACAATCTTCTTATCTCATCGTCTTGAACTACAAACAAAGAACCATTATAGGCAGCAGCATTACCATTCCATTTAGTGCCATATGCAGCATATAAGCAGTCTGTATACTCTCTAAATACTTCAAATTTATGTCCGTTTTTTTCGAAAACTAATTCATTCTTAGGAAACTCGTAAGATGAATTCTCAGATTTCTCGAAAAGAATATTTTCAGGATGAAAATTTTTCCCTCCAGCTAATAGATAAAGACGCTTCCTTTGCTGTGGTAAACCAAAATATTTTGCATCTATAACTCTCCATGCAATATTTCGTTTAGGGCCTTTAAGAATTCCAGCTTTAGGCCATCTCCTTTTATCAATCGCATCATCCAGTCCAGCCAAAGCTGAAATCATAGAACCAAAAGCATTGGTTTTATCAACTAAAACACCTTCAACATTCTCCCAGAAAACAACACTAGGATCTAATCCTTGTAATCTTCTTACCTTATCATTTGCTTCTACAATATCAACAAATTTTAATGTAAGGTTACCTCTTTCATCATTCAATCCTTGTTTCCATCCAGCAAGTGAAAATGCTTGGCATGGCGTACCTCCACAAATCAAATCAGGAGTATGTATTTCATTGTTTAAAAGTTTTTCAGGTATATCATTCATATCTCCCAAATTTGGTATCTCTGGATATCTATAAGCTAATACTTTAGAAGGAAACTCTGCAATTTCTGAAAACCACTTAAACTCCATTCCAAGAGGTTTCCAAGCAACTGAAGCTGCTTCTACTCCGGAACAGATACTTCCTACACTATTGATTTTCATTAACTGTCCTCCTAAACTCATTTAAAACTCAATTCTGCTCATTTGATTATTTGATTATACCATAACTGTATCTCTTTAACAACACTATAAATCGAACTAACGTTCTCTATAAAAAAACGATGTTTTATAATATGTAAATGATAATATTTATGTCAGTTTTTCTATTTATACAAGTTTACAAAATATTCTCTGAAAATATAATATACCTAATTACAATAACATTTCAGATATAAATAAGCTTTTCAGTAGAATATCTAAATTCAGTAACTATTAACTTAACTTACAATCAAATATGTAATAATCACTCAAAAAAATTAATCAATGGTATTTTTGATAAATCCTCAATGTCCACATTGTTCGCTTCTATCCTAATCTGTTCTAACAAACGGTTTTCTATAATAGAAAAATCTTTACTCTCTTTAATTATTTTCATTTGCCTCTCTGATAAAAATAACTCATTTAGATGATTCAAAATAATATTATTAATAATATTCAATCGAATTTGACCATCACATTTATTAAAGAAATCTATCAGTGAACTATGAGTACCATATGAACTTAGAAATGCTGAATTTACCGAACCATCTTGATTGGGTAAAACCATCAATGTAATTATTTCAATAACATCAGAACATGATTGTTTACACATAAACATATCCTCTGAATTAATCACATCTGAACAGAAAAAAACGATAGGATTAGATGTACCACTAACCTTTATAACATCAGAAAAGACAATATCCTTATGCATAGTCCATATATTTCGTGAAATATCATAACATTGCTCTAACTCATAGAGAATATTCTTCAAAATGCTTTTATGTGATTTCTTAGTGTGGTAATTGCTAATTAAATACGCTTGATAAACAATAAAATCAGGATTGTACACCTCATTTAAATACAATAGTGGAAACTTCATAAAAAGATCTGATTCTATTAACTTTAACTCATTTACGGTTCTTCTATATTTATAGGCAATACTCCTGTAAGTATGAGCCATCAAGCGATTCTTAATAAACTCCTCACCTTGATATACCTCAATATCTAAAAACATTTTTGTATCATGAAAATTACAAAACCCATAAAATGTTGTAGCATTATTAATTGAAACTTTATTATCTCTAACGTAGTATTTGCCCTGATTAAAAGCCTTGGAAAAAATATATAGATGCTCATTTATTGCCAACATATCCAAATAACCATTTTTCTGAATAGCATGAGACATAATTGCCTTTTCATGACAAGTAGATAGTAAACATTCATCAACTCCTATATGGCTGTTTGAGTTTAATCTTCGATTTATCTCTTCTTGCAATCTTAGCGCCTCAGAAACACCACCTATTTGATTATCTCTACAGCAATCTTTAAACTTTAACTCAGAACCACATATACACGGAGTATTACTATCGATGCCGTTCATTTCAATATATCGTTGTAAATCATAGTAATTCAAGTCAGAATATTTTATGTTCATTTATTGTCCTCATCATCTAGTAAAAAGAATTGATCGTCATTAATTACATCTTTATTATATAGTATAGCAATGGCTGAAACCACCTTGTCTGTATTTTGATTCATTAGTATATGCAAACAAATGATAATAGCCTTTAGAATGATAAAATAGTTTACTACTAACATTCATAATCTGATCGTTTATACTTCTGTTTTTTATAAGTATAAACATCTACGTTCAAGATATTCATCACTCGTAGGGGTTCATTTTTCACTAAGTTTCGACACGCCCGATTCGCTATCCAATAAGCATCTTCATTAGCTCTTTCAACCAACTCTTCTACAATCATAAATACGACTTCAGGTAACTGACGAGACAAATCACTTAGATTGTTTCCAACAGATACCCTAGGATACGGATCGCTCTCTTCAAACAACTCTCTTAGCACTTTTAATGAAAATTTCGGATTCTTCAAAATCCACCGATTCTCAACTACAGGTCTTAGTGACTCACTGGCAAATCGTCTGTGATTCGGATTATCTGATTTAGTAAGATCAAGGAGAAAAGCTTGAACTTTATCAGGGTATTTTTTTGTGATTTTTCTTATATACATCTGTGCAAACTCATGGATTTCCCACTTGTCATGTGTCGCAGCATCCTTAAAGTATGGCAGAACCACATCTACATCATTCATCCCATAATGAGATAACATCCCCAATCCAACACATTTACTTCTAAAAGAACTCATTCTTTCATAAAGCATAACAGCAATATTGAATGTGTCTAGATTCGATTTTTCTACCCACTCATACAACAACTTACTCAGCAACTTTACTACATATGTAATCCCATATGAAATTCTTTTTTTATCTGGTATGGCCTTGTGCATCTCTTGAAGAATGTCCTCAACAAGGTCATCTGTCTTAATATAGTCTCCTGTATGTAATGTAGGTATAAGTTCCTTTTCTATACGCATTTTTACTGTTTGTATTGTTATATCATTTAATACTGCCAAATTATAACCTCCAAAATCATTGTTTTATAATATTACTCGTTTATAAGTGTAAACAAACGCTATAATACAATCATACCGTATTTTCATATAAAAATTAATTGTTGACAAAACGAATGCTTTTATCTATGATAGTAAATAGATTTAGAGCGCAACAATAAACTTAAAATAATTTAGATATTCAAAGAATATCGAAGTGTCCGAACCTCCACTTGAAAAAAACTCATAGTGGGGGTTTTTTATGTACTTTTATTTGCCCTAATTCAGTCTATACAACCAAATTACGATAGGAGTATTAATATGTCATTTAATTTAATCAGAGAGTATAAAAACAGTAAAGCCTTTTATAAGAGTTTGCTTATTATTACTCTACCAATTGTTTTACAAAGCCTAATAACCTCTTCTCTCAATATGTTAGATACCATGATGATTGGTAAAGTAGGCGAAACAGAGTTAGCAGCTGTAGGTATTGCTAACCAATACTATTTTTTATTTACCCTATTTACATTGGGAATCGCTGGTGGTTGTGGCGTCTTAATCGCACAGCTGTGGGGAAAAAACGACAAGAAGAACATAAAAAAGATTTTGAGTAAGTCTTTGATTGTAAGTTTACTTATATCTCTCATATTTTCTGTAATAGGTCTTATTATGCCAGAAAAAATAATGGGTCTCTTTAGTAAAGATTCATATGTTGTATCAATCGGTAGCCAGTATATGAAAATAGTTGTTATAAGCTATATCTTCACAGCTATTTCCTTTGTTTTTTCATCAGCCTTAAGAAGTATTGAAAATACGAAATTACCTATGTATGCCAGTCTATTAGGACTTATTATTAACGGAGTCCTAAACTATGCACTTATCTTTGGACACTTTGGAATGCCCGAACTAGGAACACAAGGGGCTGCAATTGCTACTCTCATCGCTAGAATCTGTGAATGCAGTACAATCCTTTTTGTCGTTTACTTTAAAGATAAAATATTAAATATTAGAATAAGTGATTTTAGGAACTTATCCAAACATCTTATCAAAACACTATCCTCTGTAACGATACCAATCGTTTTAAACGAAGCTTGTTGGGGTCTTGGAAATGTAACCTACATCGCCATCTATGCAAGGATAGGGACTCGTGCAACAGCATCAATGCAGATTTGTTCAACCATCATGAATCTATTTATGATTTTTGCATTTGGCCTTGCCTATGCAGCAGTTGTTGTAATAGGCAATGAGATTGGTGCCAATAAACAGGATGTGGCCATAGAGTCATCTAAAAAAATAGCCAAGTTATCTATTTTGATTTCGTTGATTATTGGTATGACACTATTCATATCTGCAAAACCGATAATATCATTCTTCAATGTATCAAATGAAGTTAAACTATATTCTAGTTATATTCTTTATGTGTATTCATTGATTATGATAGTCAAGGTCTTCAATATGGTGATGATTGTGGGCATCCTCAGAGGCGGAGGAGATGCCACTTATGGTTCAATTCTACAAGGTCTTACACTTTGGCTTATCGGAATACCCTTAGCTATTATTGCAACATTTATCCTACATCTACCAATCTACTTTGTTGTAGCATTTACTATCGTTGAGGAAATAATGAAATTCATCCTAATCATTAAACGATTCAAGTCTTTTAAGTGGATACGAAATATTGTCAATGATGTTCCTGATGATATTCGAAAAATAGCCTAAAAATGCCAGGCATAATGCCTGGCATATACTCAGTTTGTATCATTTGATCGATTAATGATCTTGATTACAGTAATATGTATCTAATTAAATACTTGGGCTTTATAAATGTGAGCCTTCTTCTGTTTTTATTGAATTAGAAACCATCTGATTAATCGTATTCATTTCTTCATTTGATAGATAGCGCCATTTCCCAGCTGGTATATTATCCAGAGTTATATTCATTATTCTAACTCTTTCTAGTTTTTTTACACTGTATCCTAAGTATTCACACATTCTTCTTATTTGTCTATTTAATCCCTGTGTTAGAATTATTCTAAAGACATATTTACTTTCCTTTTTTACAAAGCATTTCTGTGTCACAGTATCTAAGATAGGAATACCATTGCCCATTTTTTTTATAAAATCAGGTGTTATTGGTTTATTTACTGTAACAATATACTCTTTCTCATGAGAATTACCTGCACGTAGAATTTTATTTACTATGTCACCATCATTGGTTAAAAAAATAAGTCCCTCTGAAGGTTTATCTAGTCTACCTATAGGAAAAATCCTTTTGGGATAATTAATATAATCTATGATATTACCTTCGATTTTATGTTCAGTAGTACAAGTAATACCAACAGGTTTGTTGAAAGCAATATAAACAGGCTTTTCTTTAGCTTTTAGAAGCTTACCATCTACTTTAACTTGATCTTTTGAGGTTACCTTAGTACCCATTTCTGATTTTACACCGTTCACTGTAACTCTACCCTGTTCAATAAGTTTATCTGCTTCTCTTCTAGAACAGATTCCTGTACCACTTATGAACTTATTCAATCTTGTTTGATCTATATGATTTTGAGAATGTTCTACATTCTTCTTTTTACCAACATTCTTCTTCTTGCCCATTTTGCACCTTTCCTTAGTACTGTCATGCAATGTCTTCATTACTAGTCAATATTTCTTATATAATTCGATTCATACCATATACATTGTAACATAAAAGCCACCCTATCTTATAGAGTGACTCTATCTATTTATGTGAAGATAATTGGTTTTGTACTAAAATTTTACTCATATCTTTTCAAATCTGTTTTCTTAAAGTTCCATTCTGGTGTTTCGATGTTTTCCCTATCATCTAGCACATACCACGGACTTAATAATTCATCACTAGGATTAATCAATATATGTATACTTTGCGCTGGCATATAACTTTGTGCAAGTAAAAACAACTGTTCTCCTGTACTTGCATTTTCAGCCATATCAACAACAATCACAGCATGTCCTGGGCTTCCTCCTTGAACAAAAACATCTCCAATTTTCATATCACCAACATCAACTGCTTGCAGTTCGTTCGCTAAGGATAACGTTCCAGCATAAGCATAGATGATTTTCATATAACCCATGAATGTATCATAACTATTAGAAGGCTCTTTACTTTTTATCCAAGTGACATTGTTACCATCAACTTTAATTCTATAGCCTTCCATCCATTTACTGTACTCTACTCGAAATCCATTGGTAAAATTAAAGTGAATCTTATCCTCTTGACCGATACTCCTTAAGTATTCTGCCCATAACCTCATTGTAGCATCTGCACATTGTTGTAAATCTCTGTCACCTACATCAATGTCAAATACCGCTGTATGTATTGATTGATTCCACTTTGCTCGCCCATTAAAGAGCAATACCTTGGTTCCGTCAGGTTTGAGTTGACTCTTTCTCAAATAACTACCAAATGTATCATTATCTTCTTCTACTCTTACAAATCCATCTGGACAAAGAATTCTTTCAACTACAGTATCACCCGCTGGATCAATCAGCGATATAATTTGATTGCTCTCTTCTATTATTATGGTATCACTATTTATATCGTCCACATTATTCGCCTGGACTACACTTTCAGAAACTTCTTCATTATTTATTTCAGTTACTAACTCATTATCATTTGTACCAACACACCCAGAAAGAAGAATTCCAATAACTACAACACAAATTTTCCTAAAGTTCATCTTGCCCTCCTCCTATCATCCTATTAGTGACAAACACATTTTGAAAGCACATAATCACATATTACTCACCTATTATTTTGACACATTGGTGTACGATTGATTCAATAGATTGATTACTAGAATCGAAAGCAATTACATCCATCAAATCTCGACATTTATCAATATCAACTGGACCTAAATCCATATTTCCATCTCGTTCTAACTTTCTTAGTTCTAAAATTTGTTTTGGTGCGTAGATAATAATATGAATAAAGTCATACTCATTAATTTTGCAAATGCCTTTTAAACTCTCGACAAAAGGACCAAAACTAGGAACCCACTCAAGTATAATTCTATCTTCTTTATTTTCTTTTACTGATGAAAGAATTGCACGGTTTGTTTTTTCTACACGGGTAGAAAAATCATCGTGTTTATTTAGAATCCAATATTCATCTCCTAATATATACTTTAGAGACTGATTCCTTTTCACCATTACTCGGCAAATAGATGACTTGCCAGCACACGGTGGACCAGATACATATATTAGTTGTTTATCTGTTGCTTTCATTAATCAACCTCCGGAGTTACTTTATCAAATATATAACTATAAATATTTAATATAACAGACGTTATTATCATATAATTCAAAACCATACTTAGTTCCAAGTAATACTTCATAATCATCTTCTGTATATAAATCTATCGATCTAACACTCTTTTTATCAGCTTCTGAAACAAATGACTTAAATAACTCCTCTTTGACAATTTCATCTCCACTGAAAGCAATAATCTCAGTATAATTAGAAGAACCTCTTCCAATAATATGTCCTTTGACTCCTTCATCAAAATACCCAAGAATTATAAAACGTTCTAAGTTCTCATTTATTCTTACAGAATTCCAGTAAGTATCCTCATCAACGTGCTCTTCAATCCAATCATATAAAATCTGACGATTTTTTTCATTGATTCCTTGAACAAAATCACTTGAAAAGTCACTACTAAAATCTTCAAGTTTCAGCATTACAGCTTCTTCAAGTTTATCGAATCCCTTATTATCATAGAAATTATTCGATTTTGTGTGTTCTCTTGCTGTGTTAACATAAAACTTATATCCTTTAAAATTCTTCAAAACATATTCAAATAAGCAGTTCGAAACAGCTTCATAATCATATCCATACGGACCTTGTGCATAAGATACGTACCTATCTTCCTCTATCCAAAAAATAGGTGTTACACCTTCTAGTTTACCATCTTTTACTACAAGTAATATATCATGTTCATCACGTTTTAAATATCTCATAAACAGATCATAGATCTGTTCCCTTGAGGCATCTAACAACAATGATCTACATCTAGTTTCAACTTCACCTTGCATACCTAAAGCTAAATCAACAGCCCTGTCTATATCACTTATATTAGCCTTTACTACTTTCATAATATCCTCTCAATTTCATACTTTATAGAATGTTAGATTCCTGTTAAATAACTTTTCATTTTATTATACTATCTTTTTTCAGATTATAAAGTTACATAATAATTACACAAGGTACCAGAAGGATCACTAACTTCTAATACCTTCATTCCTTAATTATTCTTCCATACTCTCATTCCCAAGATAAACCACAGTTTGGCTATGGTTATAAAGATTCACTATTTCTTTTCTTAATCTTGATGGATATAATGGCAAATTGATTAAGTCATTAATCGGTAACCAATCATAACCAATTTGATTCACATCCTCTTTTATTTCTGCATTTGACATCTCACCAATGTACTCACATAGAAAAACTAAATCAACTCTGTGAAATTTTTCACCCGTAACACCTTCAATGACAAATTCTAAAGATTGAGATTTAACTAGAATTCCAAACTCTTCTGCTATTTCCCTTTCAACGGCTTCTTCTAATGTTTCACCTGATTCTTGTCCTCCACCTGGCATAATATAAAACACTTCCTCTTTATCTTTAATTTTAGAGGCTAACATTTTCCCATCTCTAAATATCACTGCTTTTGCAGAGTTCCTTATTCTTCTTTCCAAATCAATCTCCTTTATCATACAAGAATCAATTAAAATCAGTCGGTTTATGCAAAAGTAAATATCCTTTTGATACTTTATGAGATTTCTCAAGATTAACAAGTAATTTAACTGGTAACCTACATTTTGGATTCAAATAACTAAAGAGTAAATCAATACATATAATACTTGGACAAATCAATAATTAGTTGCCACTCACTATCTAATAAATGACCTTTTGTAAGATCTAATATACACTTAGAATCAGGACCTCTTCCTTCATTATGAATCATATACTTAATACGACCATCTTTCTTCTCCTCGATAGTCATATAATCTGTATCAGTAATTTTTTTAACGATACGCATTAGTATTTCATCATCATATTCAGAGAGTGGTTTATCAATATCTAGATGATTTCTAATTTCATCGATCGCATAATCTAGTACAGCTTGTCTATCATTACCATCAAATCGAATTTCATATATTTGCAGTCCATAACCACCATTCCAAAAGAAGCATCTAGATTCGGTTTGACCTACAGGATCCTGAGCAAATTGAAAATCTGAGTCATAGGGTAAAATGGACTTCCTACTACCATCTGTTTTCATTTGGATGATCTTATAGACATAGCCCAGATAACCATTTCTGTTAACACTTTCAAGTCCGTACAATCTACAGTATATTTCATCGTCAAGTAGATAGAAATCTGCAAGATTAGAATTATTAGTTAATCTAGTATCGCGTGTCCCATCATATAAAATCCTATATAGGTCACCTTTTTTCATATAGTATATCCAATCACCATCAATGTAATATATTGAGCTAGAATGTTTTGGATCATACTCATATTCTGTAATATACTCTTTTTCGAAAGTTGATTCATTCATTCGATAAAGTATCAATTGTCTTTCATCTCTCAACCATTCAACAAAATAGATAAATCCTTGTCTATATTGAAGATTATAAACATCTTTAAAGCCAATCAAGGTTTGATTTTCACCATTTTTATCCATTCGCCACAAATCACAATTGTGATAATTTAATGTGTAGTATAAATAATCACCTACTGCTACAAGATCATATGCCAATGTAGTGGTAAGTTGTTCATTTTCGGAACCATCTTTTTTCATCCTATAAACGTATCCACGTCCACCCGACGAATCATATTTGTCACTTTGAGTATAGTATAGCCAATTCTCATCTAAATTGATGTTTGAAACCGCACGATTAGTAAGTTGCTGAACTTGCGTTCTTTCTTTATTGACTTTATATAGCCCATTATGACCTGAATCCCTAAACTCAAAATCATCACCGACAACATAATCCCAGTTGTCATCATATGCGACAAGACCTCCACAGGCTAGATTAAAATTAGAATTACCTAATTGAACACTTTCTTCGATAACTTTATATAGATTATTGACTATAGTTACTGCTTCTGCACGTGTTAGTAAATCCTCCGGACAAAGCATATTATCAGTTTTACCAATGATTATTTCCGAGGCAAGACACTGTTTTACACTTTTAAGATAAGAATCATCTACAAAATCCAAGTCCTTGTATTTGGACCAATTATTATTAGATTCAATCTGCACATCATCGATCTCCAATATCTTAGAAACAATTAGAAACATATCTTTTCTTGTTAGACTAGAATTTATCGTGTTTTGATAGTCGAATGAATCATCATAAAAGTCATTCGAATGAAACATTAATTCGTCATTAGGAAACTGATGATAAAATAAAAAGTCATACGAAGAGTTAACACGATCGCATTTTCTTATACCTAATGTATTTGTAATTAAATAAGACAATTCCCTATTAGTAATAGGTTGATCTAATGATGAAAAAATTCCATCTAATTCAACTAGATTTCCTTTTATTAAAGAATCTTTGACTGCTTCATATGACCAATGGTTAGAAATATCTCTTAAGATAGTATCAACAATAGATACAGATAAAATTTCGGTTTTGTCCTTTAAAACTATGAGTCTTGTTTCAGGATATAATTTCATGTCACTCTTGTTATATATCATACTAACTTGCTTAGAATGAGATGGACTAAGAGTATAAGTTTTTTTCATGTCTTGAATCTTTATGACATAGGTTGCCTCTTCTTTAGAAGTATTTACTATATTAATATTGAAATAATATGACTTATTATCAATAGTAATATCCTCTATACTCGTTTCTGTTATTCCTTCATCAGCAAAGGATGCAGTGTTTGCAACTAGAATAATAATTATAACCAATAAAAATAACCGTCTTTTCATACACCCTCCAGTTATTACAAATCCCATTAAGTAGTTTTCCACCAATCGAACGATATCCATAATAACTTTCTATTCATCTTTGATATAAAAGCCAATGAGTAATGCTTTCATATTGACTATCTAGTTAATTATTTAAAAATTCTGTCATTTGTCTAGTAAGTCATTCTTCCAGATAACATCCCTGCACCAATATCTATATGCGTCCTCTATTTATAGAACTTTTATATTTAATATGATTAAATACATAAAACTACATCTGTGAATCTTTTCCTTTTAATTGTACTATATAATTCAGACCATAAAACATTAACGATTCATTAATCTTAACTGTTTGATAATGCTTCATTACTTTCGTCATTACGAGAACAACCATCATCTATTTTAATAGGATCTGATAATCAATAAAAACCATTTAATTTTAAGTCATAAAATGAATATCGAAATTGAAGAACCAGCTACTAATGTGTAACTGGCGCTGAAAAAAGTTTAATTTTGAGGTATTTAAGTTCTTATTCTACACTGCAACTAATTAAGAGTTATAAACTTCTAACTATGTTACGTTATACTCTACTGAAACTGATCTACAGAAAAATCATTATCTTTAAACTTCTTAATTAGTTTATCTAAAATGATTTGATTCTCATCATCAGTTGGTACTGCATCGATTAATTCCTCAGGTTTGTAAAGCTTGCCAGCCTTAATTATATATTTTAGGTCTTTAGTATTGGATATTTTTTTGATTGGATTTTCATTTAGAATGATCAAATCTGCAATTGCTCTCTCAGTAATTCTACCTAAATTTCTTAGATTCATAGCATCAGCTGAAACAATAGTTGATGCTCTAATAGCTTCAAATTCTGTGAATCCACTCTCAACAAATAATTCAAGTTCTCTATGAAGAGCCATTCCGGGATATACATTCACTCCAGCAGGAGTATCCGTTCCACATACAACCGTGCCACCAATATCATGATATATTTTGGAGACTCTCTTAATAAAATCACTCTGGATTCCAATCTTATTCTACATATGACCAGATTGCATTATATACTTCCATTGATTAATCAGGCCCGTATTTTCTTCTAATTTATCAATAATAGCATTATTAGGTTTCCATGGCTTATCGTCTAAGTAGCCTTGGTCATAAAGAGTAATTGTAGGACAAAGTTTAGCATCATATTCTAATAATTCACTACATATTTCCTTAATTTTATTATTATCAAAGTTGTTCCAGTCAATTCTACTCCAAACATCAGTATCAGCTTTCATCGACCAATCAGGATAAACCATTTGTAGAATACCAGAAGCGTGCTCTAACCATTTCACACCGACTTTCGCAGCTTCTAGTGCATTAACATTGCTTGAATAAACTAAATCAGCACTTACATCTTTATTATATTTTGCTGATTCTTCACAAACCGTTTTCATTATTTCAGTATCTAACAAACCATATACTTTAATTAATTCTGCACCTAATTCTACTTGTCTTTTAACTTCCCCTTTAGCACTTTCCACATCATCAATATTAATGCTATATGGGCTCGTTGGTCCCCAAAGACCTGGTGGACCATCAATTAACCTATCTGATGTTATCACTCTAGGTGTCATAGCTGATACTTCTGCATTCATCATCCCTTCTAATTCTAGGATACTTCCTGATGTATTCCTGACTGTAGTAATACCTGCTGCAGTAAATAGTGGAGCAAAACTTTCTTTAATATGAACATGCATATCAATTAATCCAGGCATTACCCATTTATTACTACAATCAATTATTTCTGCTTGTTCAGTTCTAATATTTTTTGCAATTGTTTCAATTCGATCATTCCTGATTAAAATATCAAATATTGAAATCCTAGAAGAATCTACAAATATTACATTCGCATTTTTTAATAATAAATCCATCATTTACCTTCCTTTTACTTTCAGTAACAGTTCCATCATGTTAATTTAATTAGGACCTTTCTACTTACATTAACATACAATTACATGAATAAATCATAGTAGCCTGAAAATGTAATTTATGACCCTTAAAATACTTTAGTTCTCTAACAAATCTAAGTCTAACAGAATTAAAAGACCAATATCAAATATGATACTGATCTCCATATTTATTCCAATCCCATGTAGCCTACAATCAAATTGTAATCTCTTAAATGTAGTACTTATAGGTCAAAAATTCAGTTTCAGTTTCGCAAAGTTTGAAACCTAGTGATTCATGTAATTTTACTGCTCTGTAGTTTTCTTTATCAACAACACCTATAACGACATTAAAAAGAACGCCATTTTTCTTTAAGTGTTCTAGAGAAGTAAAAAATACATCTTTTGCGTATCCTTTGTTTTGGAAGTCTGGATTCACTCTCAGCATATAATACAATACTCTGTTATCTAACTCAAAGTATGTATCAGCGATTATATCGTTATCCTCATGAAACACCAACCAATTAAACTCATCCCTTTTCGAACAATCATGCATATTCTTTAACTCACTCAACGGTGTATATAGGTCAATTTCATACTGCTTCCATTTACTTATTTCTTCAATATCATTCTCTTTAATAGGTCCACAAAGCATTATTCCCCCTCTTTCTTGACTTAATTTAAATGGACTCCTCTAAATTCAGTCGCTTATTAAATATTGAAACTTTATAGTCACTATATCCCTGTTTAGGCAGTAGATCCTTCAACTTCTCAACACACTGATTCGCCTCATTATTTAAGCCTAGATTCTTATACATCTTCCACATAATCCACCAAGCAGAAAAAATTTGTGGGCTGTTTTCACTTCTACATATTACATCAAAATAATACTTCGTAGCTTCTAAGTCATTCATTGCAAAAGTGGTTTCCATTAGATTTGGAGATATTAGATATTGATCTTGCTCTGAGAATGAATCAAAGTAATTTTCATTTAAATCTATTATTTCGTTATACTGGAATTTTGTAAGTAAAGCCAAAATGTAGTCATTAAAGGCAATTGCAGTCCTCTCACTTTCAAACTTTTCCTTTATTTCATCAATAAAACTAAAATCACCCAACATTGCTGATTGTTTCATGACATTAACTTTTGAAAAACGATACAAGTTAGAACCAACCGTTGCAAGTTCAAGCACTCTTTTACTCGCTTGCTTACTTCTCTCTATAAAAGTATTACCATGAAAAGATTCTAGTTTACTTAACAGCGATAATGCTTTAACATCATCTTGATTATTATCTAATAATGTAGAAATTGAATCTTTCGCATCTTCATATATCTGTTCCTGTTTCATGATGCCATATTTATCTACTAGCAATTCTGTATTTTCATAATTAGATATACCGAAAAGCGCATCTGTAGTTACTCCAAAGAAAAATGCTATTTTAGGTATTAAATAGACATCTGGTACTGCAATCTCTTGTTCCCATTTAGAAACAGCCTGAGGTGATATGCACAAATAGCTGGCAAGTTGAGCTTGAGTTACCTTTTGAATTGTCCTATACTTTAAAATATTTCTTCCAACTTTAATTTTCATATTTAATCCTTCCTTATACATTATGTGAACTGTCGACTGTTCCTAATACAATTATAATCAATCAAATAATCAAATACTAACACTTGTTAGTTGATAAAGATACAACCAATATATACTTTACTTATCAGAAAATGATACTAATAGGAAGAAGCAAATTAGCGACCTTGTCTTCATTTCAACTATCTACTCTATACTAATTTTACAATACAACACCAAATTATTACATATAGATTTTATCACACTAATGCAATTCAATATTAATTAAATTTTAAAGATTAACTCAGTGATATTCTTTGCCATTTATAAATTATTTTGTTAACATTGTAATACAATGCTTAATATTTTTAGGAGGTTCAATATGATTTCTGAACTTGATTTTACATATATAAATAATTGGTCAACAGATTTTTTTCTATGGATGTGGAATAATAAGGAGTGGCTATTTAGTGGTGCTGGTATCGTTGTTCTATCTAAACTCATCAGTAAAAACAGAAGTAGTACAAACAAGAATACTGAATCAATAAACAATCTCAAACTGGAATTGAATGAATTTGACATTAAGATTTCCAATATCGATGTCAGTGCCAATAAAACAAGTATAGACAGCACTACAAATACGAATTTTATGGTTACTAAGCAATTAGTCAAACATGACGAAACAAACATAACCCATATACATAATGGTATAAACGAGGAAAAAGCTAAAGAGATTGCATTAAAAGTATTTGTAGATAATGCCACTACATTAGTTGAAGATGCAAAACTTAAAGCATCTGAAAGAGTCAACGATTTTAACAATCAACTATTAAGTAAAATAAGTGATACTCTAGATATTTTAGGTGATCCAGGTTTTCAAAGCATTTTACTTAAATCACAAATTAACTATGCAAAATCTGGTGATAATAATCAACTTGAACTTCTGTTAAACTTGCTTGGCTCAAGAGCAAAAGAAAAAGGTAGAAGTTTGCATCAAATTGCTATTGATGAGGCTATTAATATAGTAGATATTTTAACAACTGACCAAATTAATCTCATGAGTTTAGTTTTCTATTGTAGAGAAGTAGGTTTTGAAAAAAATGATACTTTACCTTTGTTATTTAACAATCTTGATAAAATAAATCCTCTGTTTCAATCACTTGCTAACTCGACCTTACAGGATATTGAGCATATTCAATATTCGAACTGTGGTGATACAACTGCATCTAAATTGGTTTTATTTGATTCTATAGTAAAGCATAACTCACACCTCTTTACTCATCTGATAAGTGAGAATGAGATCAGTTTACTATCTCTCACTGATCAAATGAAAAGTGATTTCTTCATCAAAAATAATGACGGTAATTACAGGTTCTCAAAAAGTATCTCAGAATTAAAAAAAGAATTTTTCAATTCACATAATAGTTACCAAGATAATATAGTAAATGAAATCTTTGAACTCATTGATAATAAAACACTAGATTTAGAAGAAATTATATCAACACTGCTCAAAGCGAATCCATCATTAATAAAGTTACAAGATAATTTAGACAAAACAAGAGCATCTTTAATAAAACTGAATAAAGTCGGTCGAGTCATCGCCTACACAAATTTAAAGAGATTTATTGAACTTGAGTAATCCTTTATATACAAAATAACAAAGAGATTCATCTTAAAAACGAATCTCTTTAACTAACTCAAGCTTTCATATTCTGTAAGTCTCTTACTGAATGACAGAATACATTCAATTTCTGATTACCTTGACTCAAACATAGAATCAATTACTTATAAATGTACTTGATATTGCTCTTAATTGTAGTTTTATTTCTCATGAATGAGACCTAACATCTCTTTAACAGACTTTCCTAGGATTAAACTTATTGAAAACACCTTTATGACTATCTCCTTTTAATCACTACACGCTAAATGTCGTTAGGTGCTAATTAAACGACTTACTAGATCAAATGGATTTCATTACCAAAACCATATACTCATTTCTTCGATGTCTAAATACTCATAGTCAATTTTTTGAATCATTTCATATACTTGATCTGTTGGACCATTAACTTGAATACCATAGCACTTAACACCATGGTCATTAAAATATGATTCAATATCCTCATTCAAAAACCAAACTCTATCAGCCTTAACTAGGTCTTTATTTGCTTTCATCCACTTCATATCCAGCATTGCGTGTAAAATTTGCTCTGCCACTAAAGAATCACTAATATCATCAGGATTAAAAATGTTCTCAGGACGATATATCCTAGCAGGAATACCCCATGTGTAATACTGTTGTGCAGGTAGTCCTATATGACTTGGAGGATCATTTCCTTCAAAACCAGTTTCTATAGCAAACCAGTTAATTTCAACATCATACTCATTTGTCAAAGCCATTACTTCTTCTATGGAGTAAGTTTTATCAAATGTAATGTTAAGTAATGTTACTGTAGAATCTTTATTCTTTACTAAAGATCTAACCACACGTTCAGTATTTTCATCTACAGAAGTTTGATATTCTTTTTCCAAGCTATTATATCTGTCAGGGTGTAAAAAAGGTCCTGCAATTGGCGCATACATATCTATTTTCCCACTTAATAGGTTATAATTAACTCTTAATTCCTCTTGATCACTAGCTGCAATATTGTGACCAGCATAATTTCTATAATAAATATTAATACCTCTTTCAAAGGAAAAAAGTTCACTATTGTTCATTGAGTATCCAACGATACCATTAGGTGTTGCATACTCTAATGTAAGCATAGCCATTTTTTGACTTTCATACATTCTGTCCATCTGAAAGATATGTAAAATATTTGGTACATTTACTGCTAAGATAATTAAAAGAAAACAAGCTGCTACAATTCTAATAATTCTGATTGTCATCTTTTGTCTAGCTTTTTTCATGGTTATTTTAACCAAATCATTATGGTTTATATTTGATTCATCTTTACTCATTACGTTTCCTCTCTTCTATTATTTTTTTTAACTTATTTTTTGCACGGTAATACATCACCCTAGCATGATTTTCTTTAATACCCATGACACTGCCTATCTCTAAAAAACTTAACTCATCTGAAAATTTGAGAAGGAATATATTTGAGTACACTTCTGGCATTTCGCTCACTAATTCTTCTATATATTCATTGATTATGATCTCTTCAACTTCACTTTCTACATCACATTCATCCTGTATGTATAACATGAACTCCTCATCACTTGGAACATACACTTTCTTTTTTCTTCTTAAAAAGTCAATGGATAAATTTCTAGCTATAGCATAACATAATGCTTTTGAAGGAAACTCGCTATTAGAATCAATATACTCAATGATCCTAACAAAGGTATCTGCCACCAGGTCTTCAGCATCGTGCCTATTCTTGACTATATTAAAAATAAATTTTTGCAATGGGAGCGATAAATCATAAAATAGTTCATCAATACTATTATTTAGCTGATTCTTTCTCAAATAATCCCCCCTTTATTAGCAGCTGCTATTATATAAACGAACAACTAGCATCATTCGTTACACCTTTTCATAAAAAATACATATTTTAATGCATTATATACATTACACTCTATTACAATTATTTAGTTTCTTCATTGCTTCCTTTATAGCACTATATAATATTCTCTTGTGATCAGTCCCTATCAAGTACTATTCATATGGACTTAAGAGCTTCTTCGACAAAACAAGATAGGAAGCAAATTTAGTTCATTTCATTTTCCAACAAAAAAGCCATCCTATCAAATTAGAATGGTCATATACTCAATGGTATAAGAATTTTGATGATCGAACTCGATTTTATAGAACCAAGTCCTACTAACAGATTTCGCTTTTGGATGATTCATCATAACGTACTTAACTAAATTCTTCTAGTTACTAATTTCTAATTCTTTTAATGGTATCTTTGATAAATACAAATGTATTTATGCTATACCAGAAAATATGTATCAAATACTATACTCAATCTAACCTTCTGAAACCAAACCAATCAGGACTTAAGTTAAAGTCTACTTCGCTTTCATCAAGTGAAATGTAATACTTTTCACTCTCTTTGTGCAAAAGACATTCTTCAACATCAACAACTTGATCTATATGACCTTTCTCTTCGAACATCTCAATTTCTTTTAATGCCTTGCGCTTTACTTCTTGAACTGTTTCAGCTACAAAGAACGCAAATCGGTGTAATTCTTGAGTCATATCTTTATCATATCCACCCAGCTGAACAAAGAAAAGCTTTCTATTCCCACTATATTTTTCTTTTGATACCTTTACCTCATAACCATCGGCTCCTTTTATATTCGTATAACTGTCCATATGAAGATTTTTTTTCATACCATACCAACTCGCCTTAACTAAATCAATGGTATTGTCAATATTATCAGCAACAGCAAACTGCACATCATGAACTTCAATATTTGCACCACTGACTTTTCCACCCAAATTTATCATGTATAAATTCATTGTACTTCTCCTTTTATATCGCTTAACTACATTTTTTTCTATTCTACAAATTCAAGTCAAGAAGATATAGAGTACCAAATAGCTTCCTATTTAAAATGCTTTATAACTCCAATACTTCCAACATCTCGTTAATTCCACGTATACCAAGTAAAATGTCTTTGCTATTGTTTGTCCTTATTCGAAATATTTGTTTACCACCAAAGTAGTAAACCATTCCAGTCGGCATATTCTTTATCTTAAATCCAGATACTCCTATTTGTACTGGCGTAATCATATCAACACTTACAATCGAATCAAACATTATAACTCTATTTGTAACATGATATGGAACTAGTCTGTATTCAAATCTATCCTCATAAACTCTAATATTCAACTTTGGTATAAATGCTAAAACGGTAAAAACACCGCAAAAAATTACACTTCCAATAAAGGCTCTATCTACTAACAAAAACAATATAGTGCAAATAATTAACAACACAATAAATATTAATTTCCACCTTCTACTTATTTTCTGAGTTTCTTCAAACAAAACCATATTCTTAGCTCGCTTTCAAATTATTTTATTTTTTAAGAAATAAAATCACTTCAAGTATGCTTCACCGTATATTTGTAAAACCAAACGTTTTTGATATTCAAATACATCCTTAATTCTTGTCAACAAAGTTTTTGGTGGTAGATTAATTTTCTACCGCCACTCTACCACTCGCCTACCTGTTTACCAATGAGTATCTACTGCTTCTACCATTACCAACCATGGTAATAATTCGTTTGTCTTTCATTGATTTCAAAAGATCACCAGATTGACTTCTTTTCAGATTCAAGGCCTCTTCAATATCTTTTCTGGCTAAAGTACCATTCTTCTTCAATAACTCATAGACAAGTTTTTCCCTGTCGCTTGTAAGCTTATAGTTAGACATATCACTATTACCTGAAGATAGTGAGGCTTCATTTATTCTAGGTAGAATGACAGTAACACTATTTTCATATATTACAAACGATGGTTTAATTGGTAAATCTCGATAATACTCCTTAATTCTTATAACACCAGTTCCGAACTTTTCAATAATTCCAAGCCTACGGAATAGATCTGCTACAATCCTATTCCTGACAAGCGATACACTTCCTTCTTCATATTCTTCTACCGATAAACCTACCGGTAGAGAACCGGGTGAAACAATTTCTATCCGGTCGCTAAATACTTCAACCCTCACTGCCACTTCTCTTGTATAATCCCGATGCACAATGGCGTTTGTTATCGCCTCTCTATAGGCAACAAGTGGAACCTCTTCTACCGTTTCTCTGTATGCACCTTCTATTTTTTCACCTATATTAATATGTTTCCTATAAAATCTCATACAGCTTTCGTACTGTTCAATAATAGAAACTTCTTCAAGCACCTCTCTATCCGTAATTTCTCTAACGGATTTATCCTTGAATGCCACCAGATTTACCACTGAAGTCTTTAATGGATTATAGTCGGAGAAAAGTGCTGCTGCATTGGTGAAATGACTATTCTTTTTCAGTTCCAATGTCTTCATCAAATCATCCGTTAGTTTTGATATGCCTTTATCCTTTTTTAACCTACTTTGAAGAAGTGCAAAAGATAAATCATCTTCAGGATACTCTATTTCATCATATCCACTATTCCTACCAATTAAAATTAGTTCAGTCAGACCAATTCTGTCAACTTGAACTGTCGAGGTGTCTCTTCTTCTATAAGCTTTACCAGAACACATATATGGCGTATGCTCTCCTCTAGAAACATGCAAGGCAACTACAGAATAACCATCATGCAAAAAGGTATCGATCTCATAATAAGGTAAAGGATCAAGGGCATCATTGATGCCATGTTCTATAGATAATTTCAAACCTTCTGGGTCAGGCACACCGATAAGCTCTCCACTATCATCTATTCCAAATAATATCCAGCCACTATGATAATTTGCATAAGCACTGACTGTTTTTAAGAATGTCTTTGAATATACTCTTTTGTACTCAATAAATTTTCTCTCACTTTGTAATAATGACTTTTCCATATACTCGCCTCCTTTTCCGGTAGAATTACTTTCTACCGATATCGTATCATATAAGGATGTCAGAATCAACAAATGTATCCATTGCTCAAAAAAACTGACCTCAAAAGTTGAAATCAGTCCTCCGTATCCATATAATCGTATTGGCATAGTTGTTTACCGTTACTTGTGGTACGGTTCATTCTTTTGAATCCTAAAAGCTCTGTATATCTGCTCATACAGTACTGTTAAAGACATACCTGTTGACATTGACATACTAGATAAGCATATATGATCATCTCCTTGAAAATCATCTGAAAGTATAAAAGCTATATCAGACTTACCAATTACTCCTAGATGTTCTAACTTATTAGCAAGTTCTTCTGATGATATAGACTTTCCTGTTATATTCACTATAATCTTATAAGTTCGGTCTGATATTTTACTAAGCTCTTCCTGATCCTTGAAAATTACTTGTTTCATCTTACAATAACGAGTCAGTCTCTTATCGTATTCTTTAATTGCTTGTAGTTGGAACTTATCTTTGACCTTTTCATCTACATAAATCTTTAGATTCATAACTTCACCGCACTTTCAATTTGTTCCATTAACACAACCTTCATCAACTGATGTGGAAATGTCATCTTTGAAAAAGATAATTGATAATTGGATCTTTTCATCACCTGTTCGGATAGTCCTAAAGAACCTCCAATTACAAATGCAACTTGATTTTGCGTCATCACTTTTTTGAATTGTTCCGATTGTATCATTTTACCTTCTATTGCTAAGGCAATAACATAGTCTTCCTGAGTTATTTTACTTAGTATTCGATTTCCCTCTTTATCCTTTACCTGAATCATTTCTTTATCTGATAGCTTTTCAGGGCACTTTTCATCAGATACTTCAATTAAATCTATCGTTGCAAATTTAGAAATTGATTTCTTAAATTGATCAATTTGATTTGTATAAAACTTTTCCTTAATTTTTCCTACAGTAATTACTTTAATATGCATAGTCACCTCTCAATAGCATTGTATCATAATAGAAAAAAATCCAACAGAATTATACTGTGGGATTAATATTGTAGAAAGAAACTTTTATGGATATGACTCAACTTTTTCTTTCTCATAACCTTTAGATTTAATTTCAAACTCAGATGTCAATACGCGTTTAAAAAAATCCTGAAAGCCCTTATCTAAAGTACCGTTATCCGAAATATAACCTGTTAAATCATCATAATACTTTCCAGAATCTACTTCAACCGATAATGCGTCTAAAGGAAAACCATGTTTTCTTTTCTCATGAGGTTTATCAACGATATAAAAGACTTCTGAGTTCAAATCTGAACCATCGTATTCAATGATATGATCTTTATCTAAAACCAAACATATGGAATTATGATAATATGCCTTAAGTTTACCACCATATTGACTGGCTAAATTACTATAATAGTCAATCATTTCATCATCAGTAAGACTCTTACCATTTACTCTTCTAATATATTTACCTGGTTGATCTTCATCTTTTACACCTTCAAAATACAATCCAGAATCGGCAGAGAAAACAGGTTTCTGTACTTGAGCAAAATAATGAAGTGCTTTTATTCTTGCATTGCTCATTGTATCTTCACCGTTTTCATCTGGTTCTCTAATAGATTTATCAAGTCCAATTAATTCTATATGCATATCTCTAAGTATATGTTTCATATGTTCAATTTTGCTTACATTTTTTGTGCCATATATAAATTTCATTATTTTTCTATATCCAATCCCATAAACAGACAATCAACAAATTCACCATTAATTTTCATATCCTTTTTTATTAAGCCTTCTACTTTAAAACCACATTTTCTATACAATGTAATGGCTTTAAAATTATCGTCTCTAACTTTCAAATTTATTTTTTCACAATAAGGTGAAAGCTTTGCCCATTCTATTAATGAAAGTAGTAATTTCTTACCAACACCTTCACCCCAATATTTTTTTCGAACAGTTATACCGAATTCTCCAGTATGTCTGACCCTTTTTCTTCTTCCACCAGAATAATGAATCTGTCCTGCAATTTCATCACCCATCATGGCTAAATACATCACTGAATTTTCATCATCAACTATCGATTGTAAAAAAGTAACTTCCTTATCAAGAGGCATTTTAAACTCACCTTTACCAAAAGTTAAATTATCACTTTCTCCAGATACTTGATCTACATATTCAATTAACTGTTCAGCATCCTCAATCCTTACTTGTCTAATACAATAATCCATAAAAACCCCCGTTTTATTCTGCTCTATAACTGTAAAACTCACTTCTTTATTTCTATTGTTTTCTTTAATTTCAAAGCAATATGAGACTTTATATGTCAAAAACCCATCTAATAAATTAATTTATTATATCATATCTCAAATAAAGAAAATAATTTGTAATAAAACACTTATTTTTTGTTTTACTTTTGTAATATTTCAGTATACAATACTTAATGACGATAACCGAAAAGGCAAACCAGTCGAAAGGCTGGGACGCAAAACTATAGGGCCTTCTTCATATGAAATGGTAGCCAGTTGCCGAAGAGATATATGACTCTTCACTTTAGTGAGGAGTTTTTTGTTTCATTTGTTGAATAACACAATTTAATCGGTCTAGGCTATTTTCATCTAAGTAATGATATTAATAATTAATTTACTAAAGACTACTTTCAAAAGAATCACTAGGAGAAAACAAAATGCGAGCTATACCGACTAATTATATTAAAGATGGAGCTATACTAGGAGAAGATTTATTCACTGCTAAAGGAATAATCTTATTAAGAAAAGGAACCAAATTAAATAGCACAATCGTAAAGAAAATAAATGATCATAAAATATTTACAGTTTACATAAACGATGAACATAGTGATTCAGAAGTTAATCGACTTATAAGTCAATCATATAGAGTACAAGGTACCCAGATAATCAAAGAACTGTTTGACGCTGCTACTCAAAGCAAGGGAATTTTATCTGCTCATAATAAACTGTCAGCATTAGCAGATGATATTTTGTATGAACTTTCTACCGTCAAAGACTACCAGATAGAGTATACTGATATAAAAAATGTAGATATATATGTTTATAGCTCAGCTCTAAATGTGGCTGTAATGGCAGCTCTTCTTGCATGGGATCTACAACAGAACAACGAAATGGTAAAACAAATATTTTTAGGTGCTATTTATCATGACATTGGTATCGCTATGTTACCTGAAAATGTTATCAACAAGTCAACTGAATTGACTATAGAAGAAAAGATGATGATAATCAAACACCCTCTTGCAGGACATAATTTTCTGAAGGATAAGGCTTTTTTATCTGCATATATCAAAGTTATCACCTTACAACATCATGAACATATTGATGGCTCTGGTTATCCGAATAGAGTTAAAGGTGAAGACATTAACTGTTTCGCTCAAATAGTGGGTATTGTCGATGTTTATGATGCAATGACATCTGATAGACCTTATAAAAAAGGCACAACTTCAAAGGAAGCTATCGAATACATCATGGGAGCTGCAGGGACTCATTTTGATTTCAATATCGCCTCTGCCTTTATGAAAAGAATCAATCCATACCCTAAAGGTTCTTTAGTTGAATTAAGTGATGGAAGAAATGCAGTAATTGATTTCGTTCAAAATGATTTACCTCTTAGACCTGTTATCAAAATAATAAGTCGAGATGGTGATTCATTCAGGTATGAAACGGTTGATTTAAGAATAGAACCTAGTATAATTATAAATGATATTATACATGAATTGACTATATAGTCTGTACTCTGGTTGCAAAGTTAATCCTCATGAGTTTTTACAGATATACATTAAATTTTTACTATGTAAATATAGAATCATCTATTTCATGATTCCAAAGAATTTCTTAAATCTTTTTTAGACTCGACATTACTAACAATACACCACAATCTACGGTAATAACTGTATATATAAAATACAAAAGAATCGAATCAACTAACAAATACTACAGATAACTATGAGAGGAGATGACTATGACATTAAAAAAATGTGCGAATTGTGGAGTTTTTTTTGGTGGAGATGGTGATATATGTTCAAAATGTAAAACTCCAACTGTAGTAGAGACTGTTATTACAGATGATACTAAGCCTGATAAGTTCACAAATATAAAGGATTATCTTTATCACAATCAACATGTTTCACCAGTTGAACTAATGGACTCACTTAACGAAATGGGGATTGAAATTAACATTCGCGAAATCATGAGTTATATTAATGAGGGACGTTTAACCTTAGTAACTGAGGAAAATATGCCTTCTTGTTCAAACTGTGGAGAAAAAATTATGTATGGAACTATGTGTGCAGACTGTAACGACCAATTAGAAGTCTATCGAATAAAGATTAAATAAAATTGATCTTACTAAGAAAGGATAGCAGAAATATCATTTGCTTCTTAAAATTCATCTAACAATTCATTCTAACAAACCATAAAAAATTATCATCTTTACTTAAGATGATAATTTTCTGTACAACAGAACATAAAATCCACTTTTTTCAAAGATATCATCTTCCAAAAGCAATTTCAATTCACATTAATTTCATCAATACTATTAAGGTTAACTTTATCCAAAATCCTTGTCTTAAGACTATATATTTTAGGTAATCGGTTAAGTAAACCATACTTATTTGAAACCGTTTCAGCCATATCTAAATACAATAAAGATGAATCATATTCTTTTTTCATATTATACATAATTGCAGATTGAAAATAACAATCAATGGTTAGTGTGATTTCCGGTCTCGTTTTATTTTTTTCTAAAAACTCAATTGCTGTATTTAACAATTTTTTTGCTTCATCATATCTCCAGTAAACTGTCATAAGCTTAGATTTAAATAAACTTAAGTACGCCTTATAGTAATCCACCAAAACCGGAGTATTTAATCGCGTTATAATCAAGTTAAGTTCCTCTAAGTTTTTTCCAATTGAATCATAGTCTTTTGAATCAAAAAGCAATTCAATTTTACAACAACATATTATAGCAATTCTATCCCAGTCATCAATCAGTTTAGACAAAGTACTAAGTGTCTCATATTTGTTCATTTTCTCTTGAAAAGAAATTTCATTATCATCACGATAATATCTTGTCATCGATCTCAACAGACCTCTTGTGATTACTTTATTTTTTTTGGTAAGTTCTTGAATTATATCAAAGTGTCTCTTCACTTCTTTTGTATTATCCAAAAATTCATATAAAACCTGTATCCAGCTTAAATTCTCAATTCTATAATTGATATCAAACTCTAGATCAAACTCTTTAATTTTTCTTTCTATTTTTAGTCTACAATTCAAGGCTTTTTTAAGTTCACCTTGATTATAATAAATATTTGATTCACACAGATCAAATTCCAATCCTATTTCAAGTTCATTATCTGTGTGATTGTCTTTGTTCATAGAATCAATAAGCCTCATTGCATTATCATAGTCCTGTAAAATAAAATACGACTTCGTTGCCCATAAAGTTATGCTCATTAACTTACTAGTACTAAAATAAGAATTCAAAACTTCTGCTTTATCAAACAAGTAAACACATTGTTCATAATTTTTTTCAATAAAAGCATTCTTTATTTGTAGATATTTATCATCAAGTTCTTTAACAATCGAATCATTTAGTTCTGCACCTTCATTAATCAAGAAAAACACTGGTACTTCTAACATCAAAGCACAATGAGAAATTGCTCTTTGAGATGGTTTTATAAGTCCTCTTTCTATTTGACTTAAATAGTTTCTACTGAATGCATTACCTGCAAGATCCAATTGACTCATTTTCTTTTCGATTCTAATACTTCTGATACGCTCCCCAACCCCCATATACCAACCTCCATTAAACTTTATTGCACTTTATCAATTACTATTTTAATCACTCCTTTAGTATAGCCCCTATACCATTACTGGCTGATGATTGCTCTTTCATCGATAAAGCAATTCGGAAAAATTTATAAGATCAAATAGTCTAGGAACAATCCTAGACTACTTGTTTATTTTTGATTAACACACCTTACGATTTCCCAGATTAAAATCTATTATCCAAAGAACAACATTGAAATGAAATAATAAGCCAGTAGGACAACAATAACCACAGGCATAATTGTTATCAATGCAGCAATTATTAAAGCCTTATAGTCGTTCTTCTCAAACTCAGTTTCATCTCTTAACTTGTTTAATAGCTCAGTTTGTTCCTGTGCTT
>Ga0209475_10000537_pt1 | contig 73127 bp, 72 predicted proteins | sample tdDd471_FD_187128 | JGI IMG/M metagenome (GOLD analysis project Ga0209475, IMG submission 187128) | Marine sediment microbial communities from the Atlantic coast under amendment with organic carbon and nitrate - tdDd47.1 (SPAdes)... | ecosystem: Environmental > Aquatic > Marine > Coastal >... | reverse complement strand
GGCTGGACGCAGGTCGGGGACGCCGGCGGCGCGCTGGCGCTGGCCGACCGGATCGACGCGCTGGAGCGGGCGATCCCGACCGGTGCCACCTCGATCGCCGGGGCACTGTCGTTCGGCACCGCGCTGCTGCGCACCGCGCCGTTCGAGAGCGACCGCCGGGTCATCGACCTGTCGGGCGACGGCCGCAACAACCAGGGCCGCAAGGTCGAGGAGGTCCGCCGCATCGTGGTGGCCCAGGGCGTGACGGTCAACGCACTGGCGATCCTCAACGAGCATCCGACCCTGAACTATTACTTCGAGGACCGGGTGATCGGCGGCACCGGCGCCTTCGTCGAGGTCGCGACCGACTACCGGGACTATGTCGCGGCGATCCGGCGCAAGCTGATCCGCGAGATCCGCAGCCTGACGGTCAGCGAGATGGATCCCGAGGGTCCCGGTCCCGGACGCGCCTTACCCTTGCCCGAAAGCCGGGTTCGAGTGGCGGCCGTCCCGCCACCGTCCCGCTGACCACCATCCCGACATGCGAACGCTGCTCCTCGCCCTGGCCCTCGTCCCGGTTCTCGCCGTCGCCGGCCGGGGGACGCCCGCCCGGGCCGAGCCGGTCGACCTGGAGCTGGTGCTGGCGGTCGATTCCTCGGCCAGCGTCGACTACATCGAGTTCAACCTGCAGCTCGAGGGGCTGGCCTACGCGTTCCGCGACCCCGACCTGGTCGCGGCGATCGGCAACGGCCAGTACGGCGCGATCGCCGTCACCCTGATGGAATGGGCCAGCGCCGACCGCCAGCAGCGGGTGCTGCCGTGGACCCGGATCGCCAGCGCGGCGGACGCCGCCGCCTTCGCCGACCGCATCGACCGCTCGCCGCGGCAGATCCAGACCGGGGCGACCTCGATCTCATCGGCGATCCGGGTCGCCAACCAGCTGTTCGAGGCCAACGGTTTCGAGGGCACCCGCCGCACCATCGACCTGTCGGGCGACGGCTACAACAACCAGGGCGACGGGCTGTCCGGCGTGCGGGCGGAGGTGCTGGCGACCGGCACCACGATCAACGCCCTGGCGATCGAGAACCAGGTGCTCGGGCTCGGCGACTACTTCGAGGACCAGCTGATCGGCGGGGTCGGCGCCTTCGTGATCCGCGCCGAGAGCTACCGCGACTACCTCGGCAAGATCCGCCGCAAGCTGCTGCGCGAGATCCAGGCGCCGCCGATGTCGTGAGGGGAAGGCCGTGGGGCTCCGGGGGCTGCCGGTAGGTTCCGGATCGGTCCCACTTGCGGTGGTCCCGTCCGGAATGACGACAGGGAAGGGGGTGTCGTGTGCGGCCCGCCTCTTCATCGTCGTCATTCCGGACGAACGCGCCGTCCTCGGCGCGGGCGAGCCGGGACCCACCCGCCGCTCCGTCGCCCGAGCCGTTCGCTCAGAACGGCTGCTCCAGGGTCGGGGCGCTGTCGGCGACGGTGGTGCGGTGCATGTCGCGGACCTTGGTGCGGTCGTAGCGCCGGGCCCGGTGCATGACCACGCGATTGTCCCACATCACCAGGTCGTGCGGCCGCCAGCGGTGCGAGTAGGTGTACTCGCGCTGGGTGGCGTGCTCGGTCAGGTCCCTCAGGAACATCCGGGCCTCCGGCACCGGCCAGCCGCGGATCGCGCCGGCATGCGACGCCAGGTACAGGTTCAGCCGGCCGGTGCGCGGGTGGCGGCGCACCAGCCGCTGCGGCACCGGCGTCCACTTGATCTTCTCGTCCTCGGTGAACTGGTCGAAGCCGAGCGAGCCGCGCGAGTACAGCTGGCTGTGCTCGCACACCTGGTCCAGGCACTCGGCCTGGGTCGCCGGGTCGAGGTCGTCCCAGGCGGCGCGCATGTCGGCGAACTCGGTGTTGCCGCCCTCCTCGGGGATGATCCGCGCCGACAGCAGCGAGTACTTCGCCGGGGTCGCCTTGAACGAGCTGTCGGAGTGCCAGAGCATGTTGCCGAGCCCGAACAGCCGGCGCCGGTCGTCGCGCGCCAGTACCTGGCCGTTCTTGTCCAGGTTCGAGATGTCGTTGATGTTCATCGACAGGCGCCGGTCCTCCAGCTTCGCGATGTCGCCGGTGGCGGTCTCCATCGGCCCGAAGTGCTGGGAGAACGCGTACTGCTGGTCGTCGGTGATGTTCTGGTCCGGGAACACCAGGACCGCGTAGCGATCCATGGCGTCCTCGATCTCGGCGGCGGTCTCCGCCGAGACGCCGGCGGCGATGTCGACGCCCGTGACCTCGGCCACGAAGTCGTCGCGCCTGGGATTGATCGGCCGGATCGTCAGGGCCATGGCGTTTCACCCTCTGAGATATTGTCGACAGCTTTTGCGTGACGATAGCGCGCCCGCCGCGCCGGAGGCCAGCCCGTCGGGCGGCTTCGGCGCTTCGGGCTTGCCTGCGCCCCGGTCGCTCGGGTTAGGCTTGCATGGAATTTTGAAACGGAGGTTCAAAATGCCGACCGCGAAGCCGAACCCCGATCTGGACGTGGTGATCGTCGGCGCCGGGTTCGCCGGCCTGTACATGCTGCACCGGCTGCGCGGCATGGGCTTCAGGACCACGGTCCTGGAGGCCGGCAGCGGGGTCGGCGGCACCTGGTACTGGAACCGCTACCCGGGTGCGCGCTGCGACATCGAGAGCATCCAGTACTCCTACCAGTTCGACGACGACCTGCAGCAGGAGTGGGAGTGGAGCGAGCGCTACGCCACCCAGCCGGAGATCCTGGCGTACGCCGAGCATGTCGCCGACCGCTTCGACCTGCGCCGCGACATCCGGTTCGACACGCGGGTCGGCAAGGCGACCTACGACGAGGCCGGGCACCGCTGGACCCTGGAGACCGAGGCCGGCGACCGGGTGACGGCGACCTTCTGCGTGATGGCGACCGGCTGCCTTTCGTCGTCCAACACCCCGGATTTCCAGGGCCGCGACAGCTTCGCGGGCGTCACCTATCACACCGGCAACTGGCCGCATGAGGGCGTCGACTTCACCGGCAAGCGGGTGGCGGTGATCGGCACCGGCTCGTCGGCGATCCAGTCGATCCCGCTGATCGCCGAGCAGGCCGCGCAGCTGACGGTGTTCCAGCGCACGCCGAACTACACGATCCCGGCGCACAACGCGCCGCTCGACCCGGAGCGGGTGCGGGCGGTGAAGGCCGACTACCCGGCGCTGCGGGCCTGGGGCAAGCGGATGGTCAACGGCATCGCCTTCCACCCCAACATGCACCCGGCCAAGCAGGCGACGCCCGAGGAACTGAAGCGCGAGTACGAGAAGCGCTGGGCCGAGGGCGGCCTGACCTTCATGGGCGCGTTCAACGACCTGATGCTGGACGACGCGGCCAACGCCACCGCGGCCGATTTCGTGCGCGGCAAGATCCGCGAGATCGTCGAGGATCCCGAGACCGCCGAGAAGCTGTGCCCGACCAACGTGATCGGCTGCAAGCGGCTGTGCGTCGATACCGGCTACTACGCCACCTACAACCGGCCGAACGTCACCCTGGTCGACATCGGCGACTCGCCGGTCGAGGCGATCACGCCCAAGGGCGTGAAGGTCGGGGGAGTCGAGTACGAGGTCGACGCCATCGTCTACGCCACCGGCTTCGACGCCATGACCGGGGCGCTGCTGAAGGTCGACATCCGCGGCAAGGGCGGGCTCGGCCTGCGCGACAAGTGGAAGGACGGCCCGCGCTCCTACCTCGGGCTGGCGATCGCCGGGTTCCCGAACCTGTTCACGGTGACCGGGCCGGGCAGCCCGTCGGTACTGACCAACATGCTGCCGACCATCGAGCAGCACGTGGAGTGGATCACCGACTGCTTCGCCTGGCTGCGCGAGCACGGCGAGGACCGCATCGAGGCCAGCGTCGCGGCCGAGGATGCCTGGGTCGGCCACAACGCCGAGGTCGCCGGCAACACCCTGCGCTCGACCTGCAGCTCCTGGTACGTCGGCGCCAACGTGCCCGGCAAGCCGCGGGTGTTCATGCCCTATATCGGCGGCTTCCCGGCCTATGTGGCGCGCTGCGACGAGGTCGCGGCGAACGGCTACGAGGGGTTCGCGGTCGGGGGCTGAGCCAGCCCATTGACCCTCATCCCGGCCGAAGCGACGTAGTCGCGCAGAGCCGGGGCCCCATGCCGGTCGGTTGGGTCCCGGGTCTCGCTGTGCTCGCCCGGGATGAGGGAGGAAGGCGAAGTCCTGTGGTTTACCGCGCGACCTTGTGCTCCATCCGGCTGAGCAGCCTTACGCACGGCCACAGCAGCGCCAGGTAGATCGCCGCCGCCAGCACGATCGGCGACGGGTTGTAGGTCAGCGAGCGCGCCATGTCGGCGGCGTACAGCAGCTCCGGCATCGCCACCACGCTGGCGATCGAGGTCAGCTTCACCACCTCGACGGTGTTGGAGATCAGGTCCGGCAGCACGTTGCGCACCGCCTGCGGGACGATCACCCAGGCCAAGGTCTGGAACACGTTGAGGCCGGTCGAGCGCGCCGCCTCCCACTGGCCGCGGCCGATGCTGTCGATGCCGGCCCGGTAGATCTCGCCGTAGTACGAGCTGGTGTTCAGCAGGAACGCCACGCACACCGCCACGAACGGGCTGGGCCGGATGCCGACGAACGGCAGGCCGGCGTAGATGAAGATCAGCAGCACCAGCGGCGGCACCGCCCGGAAGAAGTCGATCAGCGCGTAGGCCGGCCAGCGCACCGCCCGCCACCGGCTGCGGCAGATCAGGGCGACCGCCAGGCCGCCGACCAGGCCGAGCGGCACCACCGCCAGGCACAGCAGCAGGGTCATGCCGAGGCCGCGCAGCAGCAGCGGGAACGCCTGTCGCATGATCTCGAGGTTCAGGAACTGGTCGACGAACAACTCCATGGCCTACGCCCTTCCCCACGCGAACCGGGTCTCGAGCCAGCGCCCGACCGCGACCACCGGGATGAACAGCAGGATGTAGGCGAGCGAGCCGATCAGCAGCGGCGTGGCATTGCCGGAGAAGCTCTGCGCGGTCTGCGCCTGCATCAGGATCTCCGGCACGCCGATCACCGCACCCAGCGCGGTGTTCTTGGTGATCGCGATGGTCCGGTTGGTCAGCGGCGGCACCGTCATGCGCACCGCCTGCGGCAGGATCACCCAGGCCAGGGTCTGCACGAAGCTGAGCCCGGTGCTGCGCGCCGCCTCCCACTGGCCCTTGCGGATCGACAGGATGCCCGACCAGAAGATCTCCTCGGAGAACGCCGCCAGCACCAGCGACAGCACCAGCCACAGCACGGTGAAGCCGGACAGGCTGATGCCGACGTTGGGCAGCCCGAAATACGCGATCAGGATGATCACCAGCGGCGGCAGCGCCCGGAACACGTCGACGAACAGCACGATCAGCGCGTTCAGCGGGCGCACCCGGAAGCTGCGGATGGCGGCCAGCACCAGGCCGCCGAGCACCCCGGTCACCACCACGGCGGCGGCGACCTCGACGGTGACCACCATGCCCCACAGGATGTCGGGCAGGTACTTCTCGATGACGGCCGGGTTCAGGAAGGCGTCGACGAAGCGATCCATCGGGCCGTCCCCTACGCCGCCACGTCGGCCAGGAAGCTGCGGGTGCGGGCGTGCTCGGGGCTGCCGAAGATCCGCTCCGGCGGGCCTTGCTCGACGATCACGCCGTCGTCCATGAAGATCACCCGGTCGGCGGCGTCGCGGGCGAACCGCATCTCGTGGCTGACCACCACCATGGTCATGCCGGCCTCGCGCAACTCGCGCATGACCGCCAGCACGCTGCCGACCAGCTCGGGGTCGAGCGCCGAGGTCGGCTCGTCGAACAGCATGATCTTCGGCTCCAGCGCGACCGCCCGGGCGATCGCCGCGCGCTGCTGCTGGCCGCCGGAGAGCTGCGCCGGATAGGCGTCGACCTTGTCGGCCAGCCCGACCCGGGCCAGCGCCGCCTCGCCGATCTCGCGGGCTTCCGTCCGGCTCTTGCCGAGCGCCTTGCGCAGGGCCAGCGTGACGTTCGAGAGCACGGTCATGTGCGGGTACAGGTTGAACGACTGGAACACCATGCCGATGCGCCGGCGCATGGCGTTGATGTCGGTCTTGGGGTCGAGCAGCTCGACGCCGTCGACCCGGATCGAGCCCTCGTCGGGCTCCTCCAGGCGGTTGCAGCAGCGCAGCAGGGTGCTCTTGCCGGACCCGGACGGCCCGATGACGAACACCAGCTCCTGCGGCCGGACCGTCAGGTCGATGCCCCGCAGAACCTCCAGCGACCCGAAGCTCTTGCGCAGGCCGGCGACGTCCAGCATCGCGTTGTCGTCGGACACGGCTTACCTCCGGCGATCGGGAACGGAACGGACGGGCGGCACCGGAGGTGCCGCCCGCGGGTATCGCTTTTCGGAAACCGGACCGTCAGCCGCAGCTCGGCTTGTGCTCGGTCGGGTCGTAGCCCGGCATGCCCGGCACGCCGTAGCCCGGGAACACGGTGACCGCCGCCGAGCCCGGCGCCGGCTTGGTGCCGAACCACTTCTCGTGCATGGCCGCCATGGTGCCGTCGAGCTTCATGCACTCGATGGCGTTCTCGATCAGCTTGCGCATCTCCGGGTCGTCCTTGCGGGTCGGCGCCGCCCAGACCAGCCCGGTGGAGTGCAGGTAGGAAAGCCTGATGCGCGGGTTCTTCTTGACCGCCCAGGCCGACACCGTGTTGCCGGCGACGTTGGCGTAGGCGCGGCCGGCGATGACCGCCTGCACGGCGTCGGTGTTGGTGCCGAAGCTCTCGATCTTCCAGCCGATCTTGTCGGTCAGGCCGCGCGCCCAGCTCTCGTAGACCGAGCCGCGGTTGACCGCGACGGTCTTGTCCTTCAGCTCGGCCAGATCCTTGATGTCCGGCGTGTTCTTGAGGATCACGAACTGGTAGTCGGTGTTCAGGTAGCCCTCGGTGAAGAGCAGGTTCGACGCCCGTTCCTTGGTGACGGTCGTCGGCGCGGCGATGAAGTCGTAGGTACCGGCCTGCAGCCCCGGCAGAAGCCCCGAGAACTGGGTGGCGTCGATGACGACACCGCGCTTCGTGCGCTCGCCGATCTCGTTGGCGAGATCGATGTTGAAGCCTTCGACGCCGCCGTTGAGGGTCGGCATGGCATGCGGCGCGAACGTGCCGTCGACGCCGGTCCTGAGCGGTGCTGCGTGCGCGGCGGTCGACAGAAGAAGGGCGGTGAGTACTGCGGCGAGTCGTTTCATGTTGGGTCCCCCACAAGACGATGTCCGGCAAACCTCCCTGGGTGGCTCGGCGACGCGTTCGATCGCGTTCTTGACGGTGCGGGCGCACCGCTCGGGCCGACGGTCGCCGACCCATGAGGACCTCGAGGCTGGCACGAATCGAGCGGCGCGTCCAAGGAACTCGGCTTGGGGGTCTCGGCGCCGGGACCTCAGGCTGCCGGCACGGCGACGGCAGGCCCGTCGGCCAGCACCACGCGGTTGCGCCCGCGTTGCTTGGCCTGGTAGAGCGCCGCGTCGACCCGGCGCAGCCAGGCGTCCGCGGTCTCGCCCCGGCCCGCCTGCCCGACGCCGATGCTGACCGTGACCCGGCCGACGCCTTCGAACTCGTGGGCCGCGACCCGCTGTCGGATCTTCTCGGCCATGGTGGCGGCGCGGTCGCCGTCGGTCTCCGGCACCAGCACCATGAACTCCTCGCCGCCCCAGCGGCACAGCAGGTCGGAGCGGCGGATCTGCTGGCCCAGCAGCTGGGCGATCTTGCGCAGCACGTCGTCGCCGACATGGTGGCCGTGGCTGTCGTTGATCCGCTTGAAGTGGTCGGCGTCCAGGGTCAGCAGCGACAACGGCGTGCCGTAGCGTCGCGCCCGCTCGATCTCGATCTCGACGGTGTCCTCGAAATGCCTGCGGTTCCACAGCCCGGTCAGGCTGTCGGTGCGGGCCAGCACCTCGATGTTGTGCCGGGCGGCGCGCAGCTCGCCCTCGAGCCGCTCGTTGGTCAGCAGCACCAGGCCGTAGGCCGCCAGGATGTCACCGACGATCGCCAGGATCAGCGCGGTCCGGACGTTGTCGCTCTGCAGCAGGTCGACCATCGGTCCGGGCTGCAGGACTCGCCAGGCGTGGTTCAACTCGCTGAGGCTGAGCAGCACCAGGATGCCCACCAGCAGCCAGAAGGCCGGGCTGCGCCGCGCGCTGGCAACCCGCAGCGGCTCGCCCGCGCAACGAAGCTGGAGGACCGCCCGGGTGATCGCGAACACCGCGATCCGGGCATCGGGATTCGGGGCGACGAAGGTGAACCAGACCTGCAGCAGCAACGCCGCTGCGACCAGCGCGTAGTTTGTCAGGGCGGGAGTGCGGGTCGAGTACAGGCCGTGGAACCGGATCAGCCCGTCGAACAGCAAGGCCGGTGCGGTCAGCAGCAGGAGCTGAGTCAGCATCAACCCGACCGGTGACGGCTCCGGCCCGCGCAGGGCGAACACGATGACCCCGGCGGTCACCGCGGCCTGCCAGCCGAGCCAGTGCGCGAACCCGGGATAGACCCGCTGGGTGAAGTACACGATCGCCAGCACGCCAGTGACCGAGAGCAGCACCAGCGACGTGATGACGGCGAGGGTCCGGACGTCGAGGCTCTCGATCATTGCGGGCCTGCCATCGGTTGCGCCGCCGCCAGCAGGGCGTCGGTGTCGAGATGGCGCTCCAGATGATCGGCCAGCCGGTCCAGCACCGCATCGACCGACGCGTCGAAGCCGAGCCCGGCATCGCCGTCGCCGCCGAGATCGCGAAGGTAGGCACGCCGGAAGCCGTCGGCGGCGAACAGGCCGTGCAGGTAACAGCCGGCGACCCGGCCGTCAGCCGACGCCGCGCCTTCCGGCCGGCCGTCGTCGAGCGTGAGCACCGGCCGGGCCCGGTCCGGGCCGTCGGTCCGGCCGATGTGGATCTCGTAGCCCTCGACCGGCTCGCCGGTGGCGTCGTGGCGGGCGCGGGTGCGGGTCAGGGTCTTGTCGGGGGTCAGGACGGTCTCGACGTCGAGCAGGCCGAGGCCCTCGGCGGTGCCCGGCGGCCCTTCGATACCCTCCGGATCGCTGATCCGCCGGCCGAGCATCTGGTAGCCGCCGCACAGGCCGAGCACCCGGCCGCCGCGCCGGACGTGGGCGGCGAGGTCGACGTCCCAGCCCTGCTCGCGCAGGAACCGCAGGTCGCCCATGGTCGACTTGGAGCCGGGCAGCAGCACCAGGTCGGCGTCGCCGGGCAGCGCCTGCCCCGGCGGCACGATCCGCAGGTCGACCGACGGCTCGGCCCGCAGCGGGTCGAGGTCGTCGAAATTGGCGATCCGCGACAGCTTCGGGACGGCGACCACCAGGGTCGCTCCGGACCGATCGAGCGCGGCCGGCCGTTCGAGCGCGACCGCGTCCTCGGCCGGCAGCCGGGCGGCGTCGGCGAACCACGGGACCACCCCGAAGCCGTGCCAGCCGGTCCGTTCCTCGATCGCCTGCAAGCCGTCGTCGAACAGCGTCGGGTCGCCGCGGAACCGGTTGATCAGATAGCCGGCGACGCAGGCCCGGTCGGCCGGGTCGAGCACCGCGTGGGTGCCGACCAGCGCCGCGATCACGCCGCCGCGGTCGATGTCGCCGACCAGCACCACCGGCACCCCGGCGGCACGGGCGAAGCCCATGTTGGCGATGTCGCCGGCCCGCAGGTTGATCTCGGCCGGGCTGCCGGCACCCTCGACCAGCAGCAGGTCTGCGTCGCCCGCCAGCCGCGCGGCGCTCTCCAGCACGGCGGCCAGCAGGGTCGGCTTCAGCGCCTGGAACTCGCGGGCGCGGGCGTGGCCGACCCGGCGGCCGTGCACCACGACCTGGGCGCCGGTGTCGGTCTCGGGCTTCAGCAGCACCGGGTTGAGGTCGACCGTCGGGTCGATGCCGGCGGCCCGGGCCTGCAGCGCCTGGGCGCGGCCGATCTCGCCGCCGTCGACGGTGACCGCGGCGTTGTTCGACATGTTCTGCGGCTTGAACGGCCTGACGCGCAGGCCGCGGCGGGCATACAGGCGGCAGAGTCCCGCAACGATCAGCGACTTGCCGACATCGGACCCGGTCCCCTGGAACATGAGCGCGCTCGCCGCCATGCACCGGGATTAGCGCAGTCCCGGGCCGGAGGGAACGGGGTGCGTGGGAGGGTTCTCAGAGATTCAATCTAAAATCGTTTCATTCGATCGATAATTCGCCATTCCCAGGCCGGATCGTCGCCGTCGCGGCGGTCGGCGACCTCAAGCTGCAGCCAGCGGTCATGGGCCAGCGCGGCGCCGACCCACAGCTGGTTCCAGGCCTCGAATACGGCCGGCGCCGGCATCGGCCGCTCGGCCATCAGCCGCCAGCCGGTCTGCCGCACCGTCCAGGCGTCGCCGCTGCCCGACACCTCGGCGGCGTCGCCCTGGGCCCGCGACAGCCGGGCGAGCCAGGCCGTGAACCCGGCGGCCCCGGGCTCCACGCCGCCGAGCAGCCGGGCGGTCTCGTCGAACACGTGCATGCCGACCTGGCGCGCCGCGATGCCGGCGACGTGCCCGCCCTCGGCCGGCCCCAGCACCGCCACCGCCTCGGGCAGGATCGAGGTGATGTACTCCATGGCGTAGTTGCGCAGGACCTTGCGCAGGCGGACCTCCGGCCAAGCGTCGGCGGACAGAAGGGGGGCGGCCGCCGGATCGAAGGGCGGGCACTGCTCGCCCGGCGAGAACAGCAGCCGCTCGTCCGGCGCCAGCTCGCGGTCGGCCTCCCAGTAGTAGCCTTCGAGGCCCGGCTGGCCGTCGACCGTCTGCCCGGTGCACACGAAGCCGAGCCGCGGGTTGCCGAGCACCACGCCGTTGTTGGCGTGCCAGCCGCGCAGCATGGCGCGGGACACCTCGCTCGGGATGCCGCAGATCGCGGTCCCGGACCAGATCCAGCGCGGCGGCGGGTAGCGGACCCAGGCCTTGCGGTCGGTCTCGTGGACGTACTCGACCTTCACGCCGCCGACCTGGTTGGACAGGTAGTGGTACTGGGCGCAGGCGACCGCGTGCGGCAGGCCGTCGAGCCCAAGCTTCCTCAGCCCCGGCAGGAAGCGGGCGAGCTGCTGGCGGCGGAAGGTCCGGAACACCACCTCGGCGGCCGGCCCGGCGCCGGCCCGGGTGACCAGCGCCAGGATCAGCCCGGTCAGGTAGCCGTGGTAGACGGCCTCGACCGCGGCGTAGCCGGCGGCGTCGTCGCGCGCCTCGGTTCCGGTCATCGTCCAACTCCTCCCCTGGTGGCGGCCACGCCGGTACCGGCGGCGCCCTCGGTCATACGGCTCGATGGTGTCTCGTCACGCCACGATCCTATTGGGTATCGTTTCCGCACTCCACGCGGGTAAGGGGCAGGAGGCGGGATGGCCAGCCGCTACGACACCGGGACGCCGAAGCTGCGGGTCGAGACCGACGGGCCGGTCACGGTTCTGACGATCGACCGCCCGGCGGTGCGCAACGCGCTCGACAACGAGGCCGCGGCGGCCCTGACCCGGGCGCTGCGGGCGTTCGACGCCGATCCGGACGCGCGGGTCGCGGTGCTGACCGGCGCGGGTGGCCACTTCTGCGCCGGCGCCGATCTCAAGGCGCTGGCCGCCGGCCAGGACTACGTTCCATGGGCGGGCGATCCGGACGGGCCGTGTCACGACGTGCTGGGCAAGCCGCTGATCGCCGCGGTCGCCGGCTATGCCTGCGCCGGCGGGCTGGGACTGGCGCTGCGTTGCGACCTGCGGGTGGTCGAGGAGGACGCCACCTTCGCGGTGCTGTCGCGGCGCTGGGGCGTGCCGATGTCGGACGGCACCACCGTCCGGCTGCCGCGCCTGGTCGGCACCGGCCGGGCCCTCGACATGCTGCTTACCGGGCGCAAGGTCGGGGCCGCCGAGGCGCTGGCGATCGGCCTGGCGGACCGGATGGTCCGGCCGGGCGAGGCCTTGGCGGCGGCCGTCGCCCTGGCGCACGACATCGCGGCGTTCCCGCAGGTCGCCATGCGGTCGGACCGGCTCTCGGCGATCCGGCAGGCGGGATTGCCGGAGGCCGAGGCCATCGCCCAGGAGATGCGGCTGGCCGAGGAGGCGCGCCGGGTCGAGGCCCGGGCCGGGGCCGCGCGCTTCGCCGCCGGCGCCGGCCGGCACGGCACCGGTGTCGGACGGGCATCGCCGGAATGATGCGGGCGGCCCTATCCTCGATGCCGACAGTTCCGTGATCCGGAGACCGCGACCATGACCGAGCCCCCCGTGCGGCAGTCAAAGGCGCCGCAGCCGACACACGACGCGCCGTACCGGGGCCTGCGGGTCCTCGACCTCGGGCAGGGCGTGGCGTCGCCGTATTGCGGGCAGCTCCTCGCGGTCTACGGGGCCGAGGTCGTGAAGCTGGAGCCGCCGGAAGGCGACTGGTCGCGGCGGCTCGGTACCACCTATGGCGGCCACTCGGCCCTGTCGGCGGTCTTCAACCGCGGCAAGCGCAGCCTGTGCCTCGACCTGAAGCACGAGGACGGGCGGCGGATCGCGCGCGACCTCGCGCTGCAGGCCGACATCCTGATCGAAGGCTTCCGGCCCGGCGTGGCCGCCCGGCTCGGCCTGGGCTACGACAGCCTGTCGGTCGAGAATCCGGGGCTGATCATGGTGTCGATCAGCGGCTTCGGGCAGGCCGGGCCGCTTGCTGCGCGGCCGTGCTCGGATTCGGTCGGCCAGGCGTTCTCCGGGCTGGTGTCGCTCAACGCCGGGGCCGACGGCATCCCGCACCGGGTCGGCGCCACCGTCACCGACGTGTCGACCGGGCTGTACGCGTTCCAGGCGGTCGCCACCGCGCTGTACGCCCGGGCCGCGGTCGGCCGCGGCCGCTGGATCGACGTCAGCCTGACCCAGTCGACCGCCGCGCTGCTGGGCCACAAGCTGGCCGAGCACGTGCTGGAGGGCGGCAGCCCGCGCGCCCTGAACGCGCCGGCCGGGGTGTATCCGACCGGCGACGGCTGGATCATGGTGACGCTGGTAACCGAGGCGCAGTATCGCAGCCTGTGCCGGGTCATCGGCCGGCAGGACCTGGCCGAGGACCCGCGGTTCGCCGATTTCGCGCGGCGCGCCGACGTCGCCGACCTGCTGGTCCCGCAGATCGCCGAGGTGCTGCGGACCGACACCACGGCGGCCTGGCTCGAGCGGCTGCTGGCCGGCGACGTCATTGCGGAGCGGATCCTCGATCCCGGCGAATGGGCGCGCGAGCCGCACGTGGTCGAGACCGGCGCGGTGGTCGAGGTCGAGACGCCGGGGGTCGGCGGCGTGCAGGTTCCGCGCACGCCCGGTGCGCTGCACGCGTCCGAGACGACGCTGGCCGCGGCGCCGGCGGTCGGGCAGGACAGCCGGGCCGTGCTGCGGGCGGCCGGCCTCGGCGAGGCCGAGATCGACGCGCTGGTCGCGGCCGGGACGGTACGCGAGGCTGGTTCCGCCTGAATCCAGGGCTGCCTGAACTCAGGGCTACCTGAACTCAGGGCTGCCTGAACTCAGGAAAGCGCGCGCAGGTCGGCGCGCAGGGTGTCGGGGTCGGAGCCGGTGACCAGCGCCTCGATCTCAGCCTGGGTGCGGTCCCAGATCGGCATGGCCTGCACCAGCAGGGCGCGGCCGGCATCGGTCAGCGACAGCCGCCGGCTGCGCCGGTCGGTCTCGTCGACCGCCACGGTCACCAGGCCGCGCCGCTCCAGCGGCTTCAGGTTGGCGGTCAGGGTGGTGCGGTCCATCGCCAGCAGGTCGGCGACCTCGCCGATGCGCGGCGGTTCCGGCCGGTTCAGCGACATCATCAGCGAGAACTGGCCGTTGGTCAGCCCGACCGGCCGCAGCGCCTCGTCGTAACGCCGCGCCAGGGCACGCGCGGCCCGCTGCACGTGCAGGCAGACGCAGGCGTCACGGACCTTCAGGGTGATGTCGAAAGGCAGCTCGCCGGGCTCGGGCATGACCATATAATGTTGATATCAACTATACTGTCAAGTCGAGCAGGATCCGACTAGTCCGCCTTGGCCTGCGCCCGGTCTTCGCGCCAGGCGGCGATCGCCTCGCGCGCGACGGTCAGCAGCGGTCGCTCGCGGCCGGTGTCGATCGAGATCGAGGCGGTCATCCCGGCCCGCAGCGGCGGCTGGTCGGCGGTTTCCTCGAGGTCGATGCGGACCGGCACCCGCTGCACGACCTTGACCCAGTTGCCGGAGGCGTTCTGCGGCGGCAGCACCGCGAACTCGGCGCCGGTGGCCGGCGCGATCGACGTGACGTGGGCCTTCCAGGCGACGCCCGGATAGGCGTCGACCGCGACCTCGACCTGCTGGCCCTCGCGGACGTGGGTCAGCTCGGTCTCCTTGAGGTTGGCGACCACCCAGGTCTCGTCGATCTCGATCAGCCCGAACGCCGGTTTGCCGGCCTCCAGCCACTCGCCCGGCTCCAGGTGGACCTGGGTGGCGATGCCGTCGGCCGGCGCCCGCACGTTGGTGTAGCCGAGCTGAAGCTCGGCCATGTTGCGCTCGGCCAGCGCCTCCAGATAGCTCGGGTGCAGTTCGGCCGCGCGCAGCGGATCGCCGCCGAGTTCGGCCAGGACCTTGCGGATCTTCTCGCGCAGGCCGCGCAGCTTCTCGCGGGAGGCCGACAGTTCGAACTCGGCCTCGTCGAGCTTGGCCGCCGTTCCGGCCCCGGACTTCGCCAGCGATCGTTGCCGTTCGGCCTCGCGCTCGTAGTAGCGCACCGATGCGCCGCCCTCGGCGATCTCGGCCTCGATCTGGCGGTACTCGGCGCGCATGGCGTCGATGGCGTTGCGGACCGACTCGATCTTCGCGTCGGCGATCTGCAGGTTCAGCCAGTGCGGGTCCGGGTCGAGCCGGAACAGCAGGTCGCCGGCCTTGACCCGCTTGTCGTTGCGCACGAACACCTCGACCACCCGCCCGTCGATGTCGGTCGAGATCGCGATCACGTGGGCTTTGACGTAGGCGTTCTCGGTGGTCACGTAGCGCCCGGTGAAGGCGTACCAAGTCGTGCCGGCCGCGATCATCAGCAACGGCACCAGCACCAGCAGGATCAGCCGGCGGATGCGGCGTCCGCGTCCGCGCCGCGACTTGGTCTCGAAGGAGGCGGCCGGGCCGGGCTGCGGGGCCGCCTCGGCCCGTTCAGTCATCAGCCGCCTCGCGGTGGCCTTCGGTGGCCGGGCCACGCAACTCGTCGAAGGCGTGCAGGTTGGCCTTGATCTGCAGCAGGGTGTCCACGAAGGCTTCGTAGCGATCCCGGTCGATGCCCTTGCTGGCGTCGTTGCGGATGTCGGCGGCGATGGCGCGCAACGACCGCATCAACCCCTGCACCCGGTCGGTCAGGTAGACGCGCTTGATGCGGCGGTCCTGGCGGTCGGGGCGACGCTCGATCCACTCCTTTTCCTCGAGCCGGTCGAGCAGCCGGCCGAGCGTCGCCTTCTCCAGGTCCATGAAGGCGGCGAGTTCCGACTGGGTCACGCCTTCGTTGGCGTACAGTGCGGTCAGCACCCACCACTGGGACCGGGTCAGCCCGATCTCGCGACCACGGCGGTCGAAAGCGACCCGCATGAGGCGCGCCACGTCGTGGATCAGGAATCCGAAGTTGCGATGCAGGTCGGAACGTTCCATGGGGCGATATTAGTTAGCATGACAATAGTTGCCAAGAAGAAGGTCGTGTCCCGACGCGATTGTGACGGCGCGCTCAGCGGGCCGCGTCGTCGTCGCTGCCGAGGGCGTCTCCGAGGGACATCTGCCGGCCCGGATCGACCGAGCCGTCGCCGCCCAGCCGTGGGAAGGTCAGCGTCACGACCGTCCCCTCGCCGGGCTGGCTGGCGATGTGCAGGTTGCCGTCGTGCTCGCGCACCAGCGCCCGGCAGAGCGCCAGCCCGAGCCCGGCTCCCTCGGTCGGCCGCGAGGTGCCGACGTCGACCCGCTCGAACGGCCGGAACACCCGTTCCAGATCGACTTCGGACATGCCGACGCCGGTGTCGGTGATCCGCACCAGCACCTTCCCGCCGGCCACCGCGTCGGTCTCGATCCGCACCATGCCGCCGTGCTCGGTGAACTTGATCGCGTTGGTCAGCAGGTTGAGCAGGATCTGCCGGAACCGCACCCGGTCGCCGAGGATCACCGTGTCGTAGCCGTGGCGCGGCGCCAGCTGCAGGTCGATGCCGGCATCCGAGGCCCGGCCCTGGATCAGCCGCTGGCAGGCCTCGACCTGCTCGGCGACGTCCAGCGGCTCGCGCCGCAGGGTCAGCTTGCCGGCCTCGACCCGCGAGAGGTCGAGCACGTCGTCGATCAGTGCCAGCAGGTGGTCGCCGCTGGACCGGATGTCGGCGGCGTAGTCGCGATACTTGTCGTGGCCGATCGGGCCGTACAGCTGTCGGGCCATGACTTCCGAGAAGCCGATGATGGCGTTCAGCGGGGTCCGCAGCTCGTGGCTCATCGCCGCCAGGAACATCGACTTGGAGCGATCGGCCGACAGGGCCGCGTCGCGGGCGCGCGCCAGTTCCTCGGAAGTGGTCTTGAGGCGGGCGTTCTGGCGGCCGAGCATGGTCAGCGCTTCGGACGTCTCCTGGAGCGCCCGGTCGCGTTCGCGCAGGGCGGTCTGCAGGTGGTCGAGCGCGTCCCGCAGGACCCGCAGGGCGAGGCGGTCGACGACGAGGTAGAGGCCGACCGCGAACAGCGCCGAAACCACCAGGACCAGCACCGACTCGACAAGGGTCGACCAGAGGCTGACGGCGACCACGACCTCGGCGACCCGCGTGCCGTTGGCGATCACCGGCGCCCGGACGCGCAGGATCGGCCGCGCCACGGTGTCCGGCGGGAAGATCAACACGCCGCCTTCCGGTCCGATGAGGGTGCGCTCGATCTGAATGTCGTTGGTCGGCGCGACGCCGAGAACCTGTTGCAGGTTGGGCGCGTGCCGCCATTGGGACCCGGCCGACTGCACGTGCTCGGCGACGCGTTCGGCGACGATCGCCGCGTCCAGCCTCGCATGCTCGTGCAAGGCGCGGATGCTGACCGCCGCGAACAGAGCGGGAATGGCCAGCAGCACGACGACTGTCATCGCGACGCTGAGCCTGCGCAGGCTCTGCCGCACCGTGGCGATGTCCATCGCCGGCGTACGTTCAGAGGGGCTGAGGCTTTCCTCGGGCTCGGAAAGTCCGGCCGTCGGCGGTGCATCGGTCGTCACGGCGAAGCTCGCATCGCAGGGCGGTCGGGGGATCTTGCATCAGATCGATTAATCCCCCGTTAAGCTCGTTGCCCGAAGCGTAGCGCTCGAAGCCACTCGCCCAAAGCGTGTCGAATGAACCCCTGGAACGGGACCCGTTCCGCGCCGGCGGTGACGGCGGATGCTTGAAAGGGGTAGAGTTCGGCACAAGCTGTGAGGCACGGACGCATGGTGGCCCGGGAGCGGGACCGCGCGGCGAGGAGGAAATCCGATGGCCGAAGCCGAAGCCCAATGGCCGCGCCGGGTCGCGGCGCAGTTGGACCCTATCTGGGACGGTCTGCGGATGGACGCCGAGGCGACGGCCCGCGACGAGCCGGCCCTGGCGAGTTTCCTGCACGCCACGGTGCTGGCGCACGACACGCTCGAGCACGCTCTGGCGTATCATCTGTCGCAGAAGCTCGGGTCGGAGTCGATCACCGGGCTGTCGCTGCGCCAGACCATCGACCAGGCGGTCCATGGCGAGGCCGATATCGGCCAGCAGGTGCGCGCCGACCTGTCGGCGGTGTTCGACCGCGACCCGGCCTGCACCAGCTATCTCGAGCCGTTCCTCTACTTCAAGGGCTTCCAGGCGCTGCAGGCACATCGGGTGGCGCACTGGCTGTGGTCCAACAACCGGCGGGCGATGGCGCTGTACCTGCAGTCCCGGACCTCGGAAGTGTACGGGGTCGACATCCATCCGGCGGCCCGGATCGGCCGCGGCATCATGATCGACCACGCGACCAGCGTGGTGGTCGGCGAGACCGCGGTGATCGAGGACGAGGTGTCGCTGCTGCACGGCGTCACCCTCGGCGGCACCGGCAAGGAGACCGGCGACCGTCATCCCAAGGTGCGCCGCGGCGCCCTGATCGGCGCCAACTCGACGATCCTCGGCAACATCGAGATCGGCCAGTGCTCGCGGGTCGGTGCCGGCAGCGTCGTGCTGCGCGACGTTCCGGCGAACACCACGGTCGCCGGGGTTCCGGCCAAGGTGGTCGGCACTGCCGGCTGCGATCGCCCGGCGCTCTCGATGGACCAGCGGTTCTGGGAAGACCCTAAGGTCTGAACGCCGGCGCCGCCGGTCCGGTTCTTCGGGCGGTCCGTATATTCCGCACCTCACGCAAGCCTGCTTTACCTTTGCAGGGCGTCGGCCCGATACTGGCAGGGCGTCGGCTCGCGTCGGCGGAGGGAGGAACAGTGCCATGACCGAAGAGCTCCGCACGGCGGAAGCCGGCGAAAACCTGGCCGACGCCCTGCTGCAGACGATGCATCAGGCCAGCGGCGAGGTGCTGCACCAGCATGCGGCGAAGGTCGGGCTGATCACGCATCTCCTGGCGACCGCCCTGGGCCACGACGAGTCGGAGGCCGCGGCCTTCGCCTATGCCGGCACCATGCACGACGTCGGCCGCAGCACCATGTCCGACGCGCTGTTCGGCAAGAACGGCATGCTGAGCGCGGAGGAGGTCACCGAGGTCCGCCGCCATACCGGGCACGGCGCCATGCTGCTCGAAGACGCCGGCTACGATCCCGACGGCCTGGTCATCCAGTGCGCCCTGCACCACCACGAGCGGTTCGACGGGACCGGCTACCCGGCCGGCCTGAAGGGCGAGGCGATCCCGCTGGTGGCGCGGCTGGTCGCGGTCGCCGACGTGTACGACGCCCTGCGGGCGGCCCGGCCCTACAAGCCGGCGATCGACCACGAAACCGCCTGCCGGATCATTCTCGAGGGCGACGACCGCTGCCAGCCGAGCCATTTCGACCCGGCGGTGCTGGCGGCGTTCAAGGACAGCGCCGAGGCGATCCGCCGGCTCTGGGATCCGGCGACCTGATCCCGGGTCCGACACGGCCTCCTCTCGCTCAATCAATTGCCGATTGTGACAGCCGCTGCTTGCACGCTGCGATTCCAATCGACCGCAGCGCGTGATTGAATTCACGCGAAGGCATCGCGCCGCCCGCCGGTCGGCATGTCGATCCCGGCGACCGCCGGTTCCAGGCCGAAGCGTCGTACGGGCAGCCCCAGGACACCTGACGCCGGAGGGTCGAGTATGAGCGAAGAGATCGTGAAGCAGATCGTCGACAGGTATGTCTCGGACGAGGCGTTCCGGGTGGAAGTGCGGGCCGATCCGGAAGGTGCCATCCGGAGCGCCGGCTTCGAGCTGGACGACGAGGAACGGGCATTGCTGGAGTCCATCGACTTCTCGCAGACCGACGAGCAGCTTGCGGCGCGGATGTCGGCGGGGTCGTCGGTCGACTTTGTCAACGGGACGGGGCAGGTCGGCGTGTAGCCGTGCCCGCCTGAACACGGACGCCGGATGCGAGCCGACGACGAACACCGCACATCGATTGCCGACAAGCGCGGCGTCCTCGCCGCCCACCCGGCGTTTGCGGCGCTGTCCGGCAGGGTGCTGGAGGCGCTCGCCGGGCAGTTCACGGAAGAGCGGTACGGATCCGGCGACGTGATCGTCCGCGAAGGCGACCCCGGGGACCGGCTGTTCGTGATCGCCTCGGGAACCGTCGACGTCCATTCCGCCGACCGCAAGCGGTCGGTGTTCATGAAATCGCTGGGGCCGGGCGACATGTTCGGCGAGCTCGCTTTGCTCGAGCCGGACGGCCGGCGCAACGCCACCGTCACGGCGACCGGGCCCGTGCTGGTCCTCAGCCTGCCGCGAGCGGTGTTCGCGGAGGCGCTGGGGGCCGAGAGCGGGCTGCGCGACGCGGTGCTCCGGCTTCGCGACACCGTTCTCCGGTTCCGGTTCCTGCGCATGGCCAGCCCGTTCGGCGCGCTGGAGCCGGCGATGCTCGACGCGCTGTCGGCGCGGATGACACGAACCGAATTCGTGGCGGGCGACGAATTGATCCGGCAGGGCGACGCCGGCGACTTCGCGCTGCTGATCGCCGAGGGGGAGGTGGAGGTGACCCGGCGCGACGGCGAGGACGACCGCCGGCTCGCCACGCTCGGCGTCGGCGCCATGCTGGGCGAGGCGGCGATCCTGACCGGCGAGGTCCGGAACGCTTCGGTCCGCGCGCTGAAGGACGGCCACGCCTTCCGGATCGACCGCGATGCCCTGCTGGAGATGTTCGAGCGCGACCGGCGGATCGGCCTGCAGGCGATCCAGCTGTTCCGCCTGCGCGAGCAGCCCCGGCAGGCGACCGGCGTCGAGGTGCACGAACGACAGACCGTGGACGGCGACACCCTCTACGTCCTGAAGCGCCGCGACACCGGCGCCTTCTTCCAGCTGTCGGAGAACGGCTGGCGCCTCTGGCAGAAGCTCGACGGCGAGGCGACCCTCCGCGACATCACGATTTCCCACATGCTCGCCACCAAGACGTTTGCGCCGCAGATGGTGGCGGACACCATCGCCGCCCTCATCGCCGGCGGCTTCGTCGAGGTCCGGGACGTGACCCAGGAGGTCTCCGGGCGGCTCGCGGATCACACCGGCAGCAATGCCCTCCGCCGGATCGGAGCCGTCCTGGGACGCATCTTCGTCTGGCACTGGGATATCGGCTCCGGCGACCGCCTGGTCGGCCGCCTCTACGATTGCGGCGGACATCTCGCTTACCGGACGGCCGGCCTCGCCGTCATCGCCGCGATCGTCCTCTCCGGAACGGCGATCGTCGCGCTCGCCGGACCGGAGGCTCGGCCGGCGATGGCGGGCGGCTGGACGGACGGCTGGCTCTGGCTGGTGGTGCCGATGGTCTACGCCAGCATCGTCCTGCACGAGCTCGGCCACGGCCTGTCGGTGAAGCACTACGGGCGCGAGGTTCTCGGCGCCGGCCTCGGCTGCCAGGGGCCGATCATCTTCGCCTACGTCAACACCAGCGACATGTGGCTGGAGGGGCGGGGCCCCCGGCTGGTCGTCGACGCGTCCGGCCTCGTGGTGAACATGCTCCTGGCCGGGCTGGCGGGGCTCGGCCTGCTGATCGCCGAGGACCCGGCGACGGTCGCGGTGCTGTGGCTGTTCGCGGTGCTCTCCTGGCAGATCGTCCTCGTCAACCTGAACCCGTTCTTCGACCTGGACGGCTACTTTCTGCTGTCCGACTGGCTCGACCGTCCGAATCTCCGGATCAAGTCGTTCCGGCGGTTCCTCGAGCTGGTCCGTTCCGGAGACCTGACGATCGCCCGGCGGCATCCGGTGGAGATCGCCTATTCCGCCCTGACCCTGGTCTACGTGTCGACGATGGGCGTCGCGCTGTACCTCGTCTATCGCCCGCTGTTGGCCAGCTGGTTCGGCGACGCCGCCCCGGCCGTGGTGGCGGAATTGGGCGCCCTGGCGATTTCCCTGCTCTGGTATGCGAGCAGCGCCGCCTTCCTGACCCGAAGCCTGAAGTCTGCGTGGCAGGCATCCCGGAACCGGCCGGTGTCTGGAACGTGACGGTGATTGCGGCATGACGGCGGCCCCGTCCGGTCCGGCTTCCGCAACGGTGCGGCTCGACGATCCGGGCTTCGCCGAGGCGCTGATGGCGTGGATCGACGGTCTGGTCGACGGACTGGCCTGCAGCAGGGGCCAAAGGGACATGCTGAGGCTTGCGACGACCGGGCTGGCGGGCTTCGAGGCGAAGGTACGGGCGGTCCTGGGCTTCTCGATCTTCGGCACCCTTCCGGTTGCCGTCTTCGAGGCGGTGGCCCCGCAACGGCCGGTGCCGATCGCCCTGCCGGCGGCCTCGACCTTCACCTACCTGGCGCTCGACATCCTCGACGATCTGGCCGACGGCGACTGGCCGGCGCACTGGGGCGACCGACGTCCGGCCGAGATGGAGCTGACCGGAGCCCTGATCCTCTCGGTGTTGATCCCCGAGGCGCTGGCGCGGACGACCGACGACCCCGCCCTGCTCGCCGCGCTGGGCGGCATCCATCGCCGGTCGCTGCTGCGCATGGCGGACGGTCAGCGCGAGGACCTGGCGGCCGCCGACCCCGCCGGTTGGGATGCGTCCTGGGACATGGCGACCGCCCGCCGGGTGCTGACCGCCCGCGGCCCGGACCAGGCGTCGGGATACGCCGAGATGGCGGCGCTGCTGGCCGGTGCCGAGCCGGCGACGGTGCGGTACCTCGCCAGCTATGCCCACCACCTCGCCGGCGCCCTCGTGCTGTCGGGCGACATCGCGGATCTGCTGAGCCCGGAAGGGGGCGATCTCAGGCAGGGCAAGCGAACGGTGCCGCTGGCCGCCCATGTCAACGCGCTGACGACTTCGGAGCGACCGGCGTTCCTCGCCCGTCTGGCGGCGGCGCGGACCTCGGAGACCGAGCGCGAGGCGCTGCGCCGGGACCTCCACGACAGCCATGCGGTGGCTGCGGCGATGGCATACCGGGACATCGACCTGGCGACGGCGCGGGCCGCCCTGAAGCGGACCGAGCTTCCGGATACGCGACGCCTCCTGGGCTTCGTCGAGGCTCTCGCCGGTCTCGGCTGAGCCTGCGCCGGACGGTCGGCGGGCACAGCGCCGAGCGTCTACGCGAGCGGCGTCGGGTGGTACTGGTACAGCCAGGTCTCGGTCAGCACCGTGTCGCCGTCACGCAGGTAGCAGCGCAGGTCGACCGGCTCGCTTCCCTCGACCGTCAGGTCGAACTGCGCCCGCCAGTGGCCCGGCACGTCGTCCGGCACCGCCTCGGTGAACACGTAGGAGAAGTTCCCGCGCGAGGCCGACAGGACCGCCTCCGGCAGCCGGCCGTGCGGCAACTGCGCCAGCGGCCCGCCGAGGAACTCCACCATGAACTTGCGCACGCCCTGCGGCCGCGGCTGGCCGGGCTGGCCGCCGTTGCCGAGGCGGGTGGCGACGCAGCGGCCGAGGCCGCTGTGATACGGCTCGTCGGCCAGCCAGTGCAGCCGGTACGCCAGCTCGACATGGCTGCCGGCCCCGTGCGGCGTCTCCGGCACCCACATGGCGCAGATGTTGTCGTGGATCTCGTCGTCGGTCGGGATCTCGACCAGCTGCACCGACCCGCGCCCCCAGTCGCCGCGCGGCTCGACCCAGGCGGTCGGCCGCTTCTCGTACTTCACGCCGTCCAGGTAGTGGTCGAAGCTGCGGTCGCGCTGGGACAGGCCGAAGCCGCGCGGGTTGTCGTCCAGGAAGCTGGAGATGCTGATCCGCGGCGGGTTGTTCAGCGGTCGCCAGATCCGCTCGCCGGCGCCGGTCCACATCGCCAAGCCGTCGGAATCGTGCACCTCCGGCCGCCAGTCCACCATGGTCGGCTTGGCGGTCTCGGAGAACCAGTACATCGAGGTGAGCGGCGCCAGCCCGAGGCGCTCGACGGTACTGCGCGGATGGATCGCGGCCTCGATGTCCATCACCACGCCGGTGGTCCGGCGCAGCAGGAACCGGTAGGCGCCGGCGACCGACGGGCCGTCCAGCAGGGCGTAGACGGTGACCGGCTGGTCGGCGTCGCCGGCCGGCTCGAACCAGTAGGCGACGAAGTCCGGGAACTCCTCGGGACCGGGACCGCCCGGCGCCAGCGCGATGCCGCGCGCCGACAGCCCGACCTGGCCGAGCTCGCCGACCCCCCGGAAGTACGAGGCGCCGAGGAAGGTCGCCCACGGCTCGACCTTGTCCAGCTCGCCCTTGCCGACCGGGTCGTGCACCCAGAAGCCGGCGAATGCCGACGGCTGGTGCGGCAGGCCGGCGGCGACGTGGTCGGCGCCGATCGTGAAGTAGCCGGGATCGTACACGACCTCACGGGCGGTTCCGCCTTCGACCGCGTGCATGCGCACGGTCTTCGGGAAGTACATGCCGACATGCTGGAACGTGACCGGGTAGGCGCCGTCCCGGTACAGCGCGAACTCCTTGCGGAACCGCAGCTTGCCGTGGGCGTCGTAGTCGATCCTGGAGACGATCGCCGGATCCGGGCGCGGCGGCGGCTCGTACGGCCTGGCCGCGATCGCCCGGGCGTGCTGCTTCAGCCAGTCGTAGGAGAACGGCTCGGGCGGGCCGAATTCGAGGCCGGTCGGGGCGGCATCGGCGGTGCCGGTTCCGCCGATCAAGCGGGCGGCGCCGGCGGCGAGCAGGAGCTGCAGGAGGGAACGGCGGTCGAAGGCGGCCATGGTCGGTCCGAAAGGTTGGGGGTACCGCGGCAATGCAGCCGGCGGTCCCCCGGTAACGCACCGTGCCGAGAGCGGTTGCGCCCTTCGCGACCCGCACGGGGGCCGCGAAGGGCGGCCGAGATCACCAGCTGCCGGTGTTCGCCATCGACGCCCAGGGCTCGGCCGGCTCCTTGGCACTGCCGTTCTGCAGCAGCTCGATCGAGATGCCGTCCGGCGACTTGATGAACGCCATGTAGCCGTCGCGCGGCGGGCGGTTGATGGTCACGCCGCCGTCCTGCAGCTTCTGGCAGGTGGCGTAGATGTCGTCGACCCGGAACGCCAGATGGCCCCACGCCCGGCCGGTCTTGTAGTCCTCCGGGTCCCAGTTGTAGGTCAGCTCGAGCAGCGGCGCCTTCTTGTCCGAGGCGGCGTCCGACTCGTCCGCCGGGGCGGCCAGGAAGATGTTGGTGAAGCGGCCCTTCTCGCTGTCGTAGCGGCGGACCTCCTTCATGCCGAGCAGGTCGCAGTAGAAGTGCAGGCTGGCGTCGACGTCGCTGATCCGGACCATGGTGTGCAGGTACTGCATGGGCATCGGGGCGTCCTCCGTTGCGCGGGGTGGGCAAGATGAGGGCCGATACATAGCGCGGAGCGGGGCGGAGTCGATAGGGGCGGGATCGGAACGGGACCGTATCGCCGATCAGCGGCGGGTCACCGCCGGCAGCACCGCCTCGGTGATGATCGCGACCGGCAGGTGCCAGGCGTCGGGTTGGTTGTAGTTGCCGGCCGTCACCACGACGATGAGGTCGAGTCGAGGGCCTAGGAACAGCCGCTGGCCGCCGTTGCCGAAGCCGGCGATCCAGCCAGGACGGCCGTCCGGCGCCGGCGGGCCGAGCCACCACTGGTAGCCGTAGCCGAGCTCGCCGGTGCTGGTGTGCATGCTCAGCGACGTCTCCAGCCATTCGGCCGGGACGATCCGCTCGCCCTGCCACAGCCCGTCGTTCAGCACCAGCAGGCCGATCCGGGCGAGGTCGCGCGGCCGCAGCCGCAGGCCGGAGGCCGCGACGCAGTCGCCGTCGCGGCCCCGGACCCATTCGAAGGCCCGGATGCCGAGCGGGCCGAACAGCCGGCTCTCGGCAAACTCGAGCAGCGACAGCCCGCTGCCCCTGGCGATCAGGCGCCCGATGATTGCCGTGGCACCGCCGTTGTACACCCACTTCTCGCCGGGCTCGTCGACCATCGGCCGGTCGAGGGCGTAGCGGTAGCGGTCGGCGGCGAGCTCCATGGCGTGCTCGCTGTTGCGCGGGTCGGCATAGGAGAGGCCTTCGTCCCACTGCATGCCCATGGTCATGGTCAGCGCGTGCTCGACCGTCAGGCGTCGGCGGGCCGGATCGGCCGTCAGATCGGAGTATTCCGGGAATTGCGCCAGTAGCGGCGCGTCGGGTGGCGGCACGATGCCTTCAGCCAGCGCGATGCCGTACAGCAGGCCGACCACGCTCTTGCTGACCGACCGCAGGTCGTGCAGGTCGTCCGGGCCGAAGCTGCGGGTTCCCAGCGGGCGTCCCCAGGTCTCGTCGATGCCTTCGTAATAGCGCTCGGCCACGAGAGCGCCGTCGCGCACCACCAGGGCCGCATGCAGGTTGCCGAACCGCGGATCGGCGGCCACGGCGTCGATCCGGGCCTCCAGGTCCGCGGCGAAGCCGGCCTCGGCCGGGGTGGCGAGCGGCCATTCGCCGGCGGGTCGCGCGGCGGTCACGGTCGCCTCCGCCCGGGCCGCAAGGAGGCCGGCGCGCGTGGCGACACCGCCGGCGGCCAGCAGCAGCAGTGAGCGTCGGTCGAAGCGGGCCATCGTCCATCCTGCCGGTCGGGGGACTCCGGCCGCCGGCCGCGCCGGAGATCCCGCATGGCGGGCAGATGGGTGCGGCCGGGGAGCGATGCAAAGGATCGTTTCATGATCATGATCGTCGCAGAAGGGAGACCGGCCGCACCAGGGCCGGGCTTGCGATTTTCGCGCTCAGCCGTCGCTGCCCGGCGCCGCCATCACCGCCAGCGCCTCGCCGCCGTCGCCGCCGGCCCGGTCGCGCCAGCGCGCGATCAGGAAGCGGCGCAAGCCGAACAACGCCATCAACGGCACGCCGACCGACATCAGGGAGTTGCCGGCATGGGCGAACGACCACGGCACGGCGACCGCGGCCAGCACCAGCAGCAGCAGAGAATAGCCGCGGCGGGTCCCCGGCGGCAGGCCGTCGAGACCGACGAAGCCGCGCGGCCCGAACAGGGTGAGGGCGGCGCCGACCAGCAGGACCGCGACCAGCACCCCGGTCTGCGCGCTGTCCAGCAGGGTCCTGGCGAGTTCCGGCTGTCCGAGCCGGAACAGTCCGACGATCAGCGGCGTCATCGCGACCATATGCAGGTTGATGCCGAGCAGGATCGGGTTGTAGGGCGTCTGCTGCAGCCGCAGGACCAGCAGCACGGCCGCCGCGATTCCGCAGCCGATCCAGCCGGCGGTCTCGAGGCCGACGGCGTCGCTGCGCCACAGCGCCAGGAACACCACCGACGGCAGGCTCTCGAGGACGTCGGTTATCCATTCGCGCTGTCGCGATCCGGCCATGAGGATCCCTCCCTGTCCGCAGCGGGCGGCCTTTCGGCCGGCCGACTTCGCGATATGGTAGCGGGTACGGGCCGGACACTCCAGTCCCGCGGTCGCGGTCCGGGCCCGTCGTTCAGCCTGGACGGACGCCCTCGGCCAGCATGGTCATGCCCGGGATCATCGGCTCGACCGACACGTCCTCGAAGCCGGTCGCGGTCAGCTGCTCGGCCAGCCAGGCGTCGTCGAGCGAGCGGGCCTCGGGCGTGAAGGCGGTGTGCTGGAGCTGCCAGAGCGCGGCGAGCTTCGGGCCGGTGCGATCGGCCGACACGATGAAGTCGTGGATCAGCAGCCGGCCGCCCGGGACCAGGTGGTCGTAGGCCCGGGTCAGCAGGCCCTCGTGCTCGTCGCCGGCCACCCCGGAGAACAGATAGGACATCAGGATCGCGTCCTGGCCGGTCGGCCATTCGGTTTGCAGGGCGTCGCCATGCACATAGGCGATGCGATCGCGCAGGCCGGCCTTGGCAACATAGGCCTCGCCGATGACCGCGACGTTCGGGAAGTCGACGACGGTCGCCTTCAGGTCCGGGAACGCCTGGCACAGGGTTATCGCGAAGGCGCCGGTGCCGCCGCCGACGTCGAGCAGCCGCTTGCCGCCCGACAGGTCGAGCCGGCGCGCCAGGCCGCGGGCCGGGCCGAGCGAGCCGGCGTGCTGGCTGCGCGAGTACAGCCGCGCCTCTTCCGGGTCGGAGAACCAGTCGGCGTAGGAGCCGGTGGCGTCGTCCGGCAGCCGGTTGGCGATCGCGTCCTCGATCTGGTCGAGCAGGCCGTACATCTGGCGGTCGACCTGCAGGCGGAGATAGTCGCCGAAATCGTACTTGGCGCCCTTCACGAGGAACGCCTCGGCGGCCGGCGAGTTGGCGAACCTGCCGTCCTCCACGGCGACCACCCCGAGCGCCGCCAGCGCGGTCAGCAGGGTGCGCGCGCGCTCCGGGTGAAGGCCGGTGGCCTCGGCGGCCTCCTCGGCGGTCATCGGCCCTTCGGCCAGGCTCGTGAAGAGCCCATGATGCAGTGCCGCGAAGAGCGCCTTGGAGCCCATGAACCCGAACGCGACGTCGGAGATCTCTTCGGCCTTCGTCAGCAACGTCATTCTTCTGTCCTCATTTGTCGTACGAGCGACAGAACTTATCCGAATTCGACCCAGAGTGCCAAACCGTCCGGATTCTGGGTGGCAGGGACTGGACTTACGTCACGTCCCGGCCGGTGTGTGGATGCTGCAGTGCGGGATAGTTGGCGGCCGTCGATCCACCGCACGCAGTGTCGCAAACCACCCGGGCGTGCGACACTGCGAGAACGTCTTCACGACCGGCCGAGAGGGCCCGCCGATGTCGCTCGACGAGACCGCCTCGCTTCCCATGATCTCGCGCCGTCGCGTGCTGGCCGGCGTCGCCGCCGGGGCCCTTGTGTCCGCAGTCGGACTGCCGGCCCGGGCGGACATGCGCGAGTTCCACCTCAAGGTCGCCCCCGGCAAGGCGCGGCTGGCGCCGGTTCCCTATCCCGACACCGCGGTCTGGGCCTACAACGGCAGCGTGCCGGGTCCGGAGATCCGGGTTCGGCAGGGCGAGCGGCTGCGGATCGTGGTCGACAACGCGCTGGCGGAGGCGACCACCGTGCACTGCCACGGCATCCGCCTGCCGAACGCCATGGACGGCGTGCCGCACCTCACCCAGCGGCCGATCGGGCCGGGCGAGACCTTCGTCTACGAGTTCGACGCGGTCGACGCCGGGACCTTCTGGTACCACCCGCACCAACGCAGCTCCGAGCAGGTCGACCGCGGGCTGTCGGGTCCGCTGGTGATCGAGGAGGCCGAGCCGCCGACCGTCGACCGCGACCTGACCTGGGTGCTCGACGACTGGCGCCTGCTGGGCGACGCCTCGATCAGCGCCGATTTCGGCAACTTGCACGACGCCGCCATGGCCGGCCGGATCGGCAACTCGGTCACCGTGAACGGCGCGATCCGCGACAGCTTCGCGGTCCGCGCCGGCGAGCGGCTCCGCCTGCGGCTGGTCAACGCCGCCAACGCCCGGATCTTCGGGCTGCGGTTCGAGGGGCACGATCCGGTGATCGTCGCGCTCGACGGCCAGCCGGTCGATCCGCATATGCCGCCGGACGGGCGCGTCGTCCTCGGCCCGGCGATGCGGGTCGACGTGATCCTCGACATGACCGGACAGCCCGGCGCGCGGCTGCGGGTGATCGACGACTTCTACGCGCGCGCGGCCTACCGGCTGCTCGACCTCGCCTACACGGAGGAGGCGCTGCGCGACCGCCCGCTCGAGGCGGAGGTCCGGTTGCCCGCCAACCCGATTCCCGAGCCCGATCTCGCCGACGCCCAGCGCCACGTCGTGACCTTCGGCAGCGGCGGCATGATGGGGGGCATGATGGGCGGGATGAACGGTCGCGGCATGATGGGCGGCATGATGGGCGGCATGATGGGCGGGATGATGGGGCCGGGCATGGCCGGCGGCGGCATCTGGACGATCAACGGCCGCTCCGAGACCGGCCACACCCCGGCGCCGATGCTCACCCTGGCCCGGGACCGCACCCACGTGCTGGCGCTCGCCAACGACACCGGCTTCCACCACCCGATCCATCTGCACGGACATTCGTTCCGGGTGATCAGCCGGAACGGCGCGCCGACCCAGCGTCGGGAGTGGCAGGACACGGTCCTGCTGGCCCCGCGCGAGCAGGCGGAGGTCGCCTTCGTCGCCGACAATCCGGGCGACTGGATGTTCCACTGCCACATCCTGGAGCACCAGGAGGCCGGCATGACGGGCGTGATCCGGGTAGCGGCGGACGCGACCCGGACCTGAGCGGCCTCAGCTCACCGGAACCTTGCTGGAGCAGTGCCCGTCGCGGCCCGGCGTCTCGATCCGCAGGTCGCCCCCGCCGGACTGTCCCTGCGAGCCGGGCACGGACTGCGCGCCGGATCCGGACGGGACGCCGGCGGTCGGGGCGGGTGCCGAGGGCTGGACGGTATCCGGGCTCGACTGCTGTGCGATGGCCGGCGCCGCTGCGACTGCCAGCAGGACGGCCAAGACTCCCGGGACCGCGGCGATGCGTGAAAACCGCGGGGCTCGCCGCCCCAATCCGTGTGCCGAACCAGGCAACATTTCGCCCTCCATCTCTCAAGAGCGAGCCGGCGACCGAAATTCCGTCGTCGAGAAAGACTAGGGTTCGAGCCGGACACCGGTCAAGCTGACGGCGGTGTCGCCGGGCATGGGCCCGGCGCGAGACGGCGACAGTCCCGACGGACGAGGGGGAGGAGAATGACCGGAACCGCTGGAGACCTGCTGGCACGCCTGGCGAAGCTGGAGACCGGGCAGGTCAGCGACGTCCTGGACGAGGCCGGGCTGCCGAACCACGCGCTGTCCTCGGCCCTGGTGCCGCTGGCGGCCGGCTCCCGGTTCGCCGGGATCGCGGTCTGTGCGCGCGGCGAGGCGACGGTCGGCGGCCGGTATGCCCGGCCGGCGATGCCCGGGTCGGCGCTCGAGAACGCGATGCGGCCGGGCGGCGTGCTGGTGATCGACAGCGGCGGCTTCGCCCGCGGTGCCCTGCTCGGCGGTTTCGTCGCCTACAGCCTGCAGCGCGAGGGCTGCGTGGCGATCGTCACCGACGGGCCGGTGCGCGACGCCGACGAGATCCGCGGGCTCGGCCTGCCGGTGGTCTCCGGCGGCGTCACCCCGGTCAACGGCTCGCGCCGCTGGCGGTGGACCGACGTCGACGTACCGGTCAGCCTGCCCGGGCAGGAAGGCCGGCCGCTCACGATCGCGCCCGGCGACTACATCCTGGCCGACGGCGACGGGGTCGTGGTGGTGCCGGCGGCGGTCGCGGCGACGATCGTCGAGGACGCCGAGGAACTGGCCCGCATCGAGGGCCGGATCGGCGAGGGGCTGCGCGGCGGCGGCACCCGGGCCGAGGTGTTCAAGCGCAACCCGCGCTTCGACCACGTCCGCCCGGCCCGCCCGTCCGACTCCTAGGCGGAGTGCCGGGCGCCCGGCCTCCGCGGCCTCGGCCCGCCGTCTGGCCGGCGAGCCGAGGCCGAAGGCCACTAGGCGGCGAACTTGACCCGGACGCCTTCGCGGGAGCTGCTCAGCACGGTGCCGACGACCGGCGTCTCGCCCTGGATGCTGAGGCGGACGCTGTCGCCTTCTGCGACCTCGGACGGGTCCAGGTCCTTCAGGAACGCGACGCTGTCGGATCGGTTGTGCACGGTGCAGCGGAACGTCCGGTCGCCCTTGCGCAGCTCCGCGGAGCGGTTGACGGTCGGGCGGCTCGCCATGCGCCGGTCCGCGTCCTCGGTGGCACTTCGGACCACACGGACCAGGATCGAGCTGAGCTCCTTGACCGCCTCCTCGACGTCGGTGGCGGCGGTCTGCACGCTCTTGGTCACTCCGAGCGTCGCGGACGCCTCGTCAGAGACCGTCGCGATCCGCCGGGATACCTCGTTCGTGGCATCCGTGGTGTCGGAGACGCTGCGGCTGATCTCGGCGGTCGCGGCGGCCTGCTCCTCCATAGCGGCCGAGACCGAGGTCGAGATCGACTCGATGTCGGTGATCGCCTCGCTCATCTCGGAGACGTCGGACACGGCGCGCCCGGTGACGGTCTGGACCTCGGCGATCTGCTTGCCGATCTCCTCGGTCGCCTGGGCGGTCTGGGTGGCGAGCGCCTTCACCTCGGAAGCGACGACGGCGAAGCCCTTGCCGGCCTCGCCCGCACGGGCGGCCTCGATGGTGGCGTTCAGCGCCAGCAGGTTGGTCTGCTCGGCGATGCCGCGGATCATGTTGGACACCTCGCCGATGCGCTGCACGGTGTCGGCCAGCGACTGGATGGTCTGCCGGGTGCGGTTGCCGATCGATACCGCGCTGCCGGTGACCTCGCCGGCCCGCGCCACCTGCTGGGCGATCTCGCGGATCGAGCTCGTCAGCTCCTCGGTGGCGGCGGCGACGGCCTGGGCGTTGCCCAGTGACTCGTTGGCCGCGGTCGCGACCGAGCCGGAGTTGTCGGACACCTTCTCTGCCGAGGTCGCCATGGACCGGGCGTCGTCGGCCATCGCCTGGGTCAGGCGCACGACGCCGTCGACCGCCCGCCGGGATTCCGCCTCGACCGTGTCGGCCATCTCGCGGATGGCGCTACGGCGGATCTCGTCGGCCTTCGCCTGGCTGGCGGCCCGCTCGAACTCGGCGAAGGCGACGCGCGCCTGCAGGGCCCGGAGCTTGACGGTCACCGCCCGGAACTCGCCCATCCTCGGGAGGCCGACGCGAGCGGTCTTCGGATCCTTGGCGATGTCCACGAACGCCGCCTCGAGGGTCGTCAGCGCCCGGCGCAGCGCGTGCAGCATGCGGTAGCCCGCCAGCACTGCCAGCACGATGGCCAGGAGGGTCGCGCCCAGCATTGCCACCAGCGCGTTGTCCAGAAGGGCCTCGGTGTTCTCGGAGATCTCGAGCGCGGCCTGCTGCTGCTTCTCCGCGAACTTCGAGAGGGCTTCGGTGAACGGGTCGACCGAGGGGTACAACTCCTTCTCGACGAAGCTGACGAGCTCGTCCTTGGACTTCGCGTCGATGATGGCCAGCAGGCGGGAGACCGCCTTGTCGGAGGCCTTCTTGGCGACCGCCGCCCGGTCCAGGATGCGCTTCTCGTCGGCGGGATGCTCCTCGGCCGCCAGGTCCTTCCACAGCGGCTCGACGGTTTTCAGGGCGTCCTGCACCGAGGCTTTCCCCTCGTCCCAGGAGAACGTGCCGGCCCGCAGCTTGTGCGACGCGTCCACGATCTGCACGGCGTAGGCGTCGGAGACGGTCTTCATCACCGCCATCTCGGTCAGCGGCTCGTTGCGCAGGGTCTCGAAGGCGCCGGTCGCCGCGGAACGGATCATCAGGCCGAGGCCGGAGAGAACGACCATCAACAGCAGCACCAGTGCGAAGGCGATGACGATGCTGCCCTTCAGGCTGGACGCGAAGCGCGACAGGCGGGCGCCGATCGCGGTCGACACGACGTCGCCGCCCGAGATCGCGATGTTCTTCGCGGTGCCCTCTCGGACGCCGCGGTACAGGGCGTCGTAGCGGTCGGTCTCTTCCTGGGTCGGCCGCGTGCGGATCGAGATGAAGCCGGTGACCTTGCCGTCCTCGATTACGGGCGTGACGTTGGCCCGGACCCAATAGTAGTCACCGGTCTTGGTGCGGTTCTTGACGAAGCCTTCCCAGCAGTCGCCGGCCTTGATGGTCTCCCACAGGTCGCGGAACGCCTGTTTCGGCATGTGCGGGTGCCGCACGATGTTGTGCGGTTCGCCGAGAAGCTCCTGCTCCGTGAACCCGCTGATCCGCACGAAGGCTTCGTTGGCGAACTCGATCTTGCCGCCGGTCCCGGTCCGGGAGACCAGGACGTCGTTCTCGGCGAAATGAACCTGCCGGTCGGTGATCGGGCCATTGTCGCGCATGGAGCGCCTCCTCGTGCAGAATCCGTCCACCACGGTGCGGCGAACCTGGATTCGACCGTCAGCTTCGGCCTGTTGCCGCCGGACGACGGTCCTGGGGATGCTCGAACAGCCCGGCCAGCACGGTCTTGTCTTCCCGAGCGGGAAGTGCCTCAAGAATTCGGGCGAACTCGTCTGAGTCAGTTGCTGTCGATGATAGGAGACTACCATGGGGATGCTTGCGATCGGCATCCGTATATTCCGAAACCGGCAGCCGCGGGCCACATGTGCGGACGACCGCGGTCGCTCGGCCGGTCCGGGACACTGTTCGGCACGGCGCGACCCGCCCCATGCCTGTCGGGCGCAGGCGTCGAAGCTGGGAGGGGAAGGGAAGCAGGGCTCGGGGATGGTGCGGGCGGTCGGAGTCGAACCGACACTCTGTCACCAGAACCGGATTTTGAGTCCGGCGCGTCTACCAATTCCGCCACGCCCGCAGCGTCGGAATTCCTACTACGCCCGGGCGCCGGGTTCGACCAGAAATTTTGCGCGCGCCGAGGCCCGGTGGGCTCCTCAGTGCAGGAAGGCCAGCAGCACGTAGCGGCTGCCGCTGGTCACCGGCCGCGCCTCGTGCAGCAGGTTGGAGGAAAACGCCACCGCCTCGCCGGTCGCCGGGCGGTAGCCGAGGTCGCCGTATTCCGGGAACACCAGGTGGCCGCCGTCGTACTCGCCGGTGTTCAGGTTCAGGGTGACCGCGAACCGCCGGGTGCGCCCGGCGGCGGAGGCGTTGTCGCGGTGCGGACGAAAATGGCCGCGCTCCTCGCCGTCATAGCGCACGATCTTGAACAGCTCGTGCCGCTGGATCGGCGAGTGGGTGGCGCGCACGATCTCGGGGATCACCCGGCGCTGGAAGATGTGGCGGATCTCGGCCTCGAGCGGCGACCCGCCCGGCACCACGTGGTCGCGCCGGACCTTGACCTCGGTGTCGGACCGCAGCACCAGCTCGCTGCCGACCTGCTCCAGGAAGCCGGAGGCTTCGTTGCCTTCGGTGTCGTGCACGTGCATCAGCCAGCGGCACCACTCCGGCGGCAGCACGTTCGGAATCACCATGACCGGGGCCTGCATCGGCGGGCCTTCGCTGAACGGCTCGGGCGGCAGACGGTCGCGGATCAGCGCCAGGCAGGCTTCCGCATGGTCGCCGGGGTCGCCGTCCAGCGGCAGCGTCGCGGCCAGCCGCGAGGCGCGGTCGAACACCAGGGTCGATGGACGATCTAGATTGAAGTTGTGAGCCAGCGCGCCGGCCGTATCGGCCAACGCGGTGACCCCCTCGAAGGCATCGCCGGCCACCGTCTCCGGCCTGCCGTGGCGAACCAGATAGAGATCGGCGCCGACCTGGTCGAACGCGCCGGCCCGGTCCGACAGGGCCGACGCGACAACCCGAACGTCCGGCGGCCCGGTGGCGACGTGCAGCACCGCGGTACGCCCGGCCATTCGGGATATCGGCCTGGTCTTGCCGTCGGCGCTGAGCAGCTCGACGACCGGCGCCACATCGCCGGTGTCGAACCAGGGATGGAGGGGCGGCTTCCGCATGACCGTATCTTGGCCGATGCGGGCCGGGCGGGGCAACCGGGCGGGGCAACCGGGCGGCGCCTCCGCCGCGGTCGACGGGGGCGCCGGGGGGTCAGGCCGAGGCGAGGCCGCGGCTGAACGGCAGGTCGCGGATCCGCTTGCCGGTGGCGGCGGCGACCGCGTTGGCGACCGCCGGGCCGATCGGCGGCACGCCGGGCTCGCCGACGCCGGTCGGCGGCGCGTCCGACGGCAGGATGTGCACCTCGACCGCCGGCATCGCGTCGATACGCAGCGGCGTGTAGCCGTCGTAGTTGCCCTGGTCGACGACGCCGTCGGTCAAGGTCAGCTCCTCGGCCAGGATCGCGCCGAGCCCGAAGCCGATGCCGCCCTCGATCTGCGCCTTCACGTTGTCCGGGTTGATTGCCACCCCGCAGTCGACGGCGCAGACCACGCGGTGCACCCGCACCCCGTCACCGTCGACCGAGACCTCGGCGACCTGGGCGACCGCGGTGCTGAAGCTCTCGTGCACCGCCACGCCCCGGAACCGGCCGGCCGGCAGGGGCTTGCCCCAGCCCGCCTTCTCGGCCGCCAGCTTCAGCACCGCCGCATGGCGCGGGCGGTCCGACAGCAGCGACAGCCGGAACTCGACCGGATCCCGGCCGGCGGCGGCCGCCACCTCGTCGATGAAGGTCTCGGTGGCGAAGGCGGTGTGGGTCGAGCCGACCGACCGCCACCACAGCACCGGCACCTTGACGTCGGTGGTGGTCAGCCCGACCGACAGGTTCGGGATCGCGTAGGGCAGATTGGCGGCGCCTTCCACCGAGGTGTGGTCGACGCCGTTGTGGACCACCATGGCCTCGAACGGCGTGCCCGCCCCGATCGACTGGCCGACGATGTGGTTGTCCCAGCCGACCAGCCGCCCGTCGGCGTCGAGACCGGCGCGCAGCCGGTGGACGTAGGCCGGGCGGTAGCGGCCGCCGCGCATGTCGTCCTCGCGGGTCCACTGCACCTTGACCGGCGCCCGCCAGCCGATCGCCCGGGCGACGGCCACCGCCTCGACGATCACGTCGGCGTCGTCCACGGCCCGGCGGCCGAAGCCGCCGCCGGTCTTCATGACGTGCAGCCCGACCTTGTCCGGCGTGGTGCCGGCGACCTTGGACGCGACGAACCGGTACAGGCCGGGCAACTGGTGGCCGGCCCAGACCTCGACCGTGCCGTCCGGGTTGCCGCGGGCGACCGCGTTCAGCGGCTCCATCGCGGCGTGCGCCAGATACGGGAAGCTGTAGGTCGCCTCGATCACCGTGGCGGCCGAGCCGAGGGCTGCCGCGGCGTCGCCGTCGTTGCGGGCGACCGCCTTCGGCGCCTGTGCCGCCAGGGCCCGGTACTCGGCCAGGATGGCGTCGCTGCCGCGGGTCTCGGCCTTGCTCTCGTCCCAGTCGACCTTGACCAGGTCGCGGCCCTTGATGGCGGCCCACATGTGCTCGGCCACGACCGCGACGCCGCGTGGGGTCGCGACAACGTCGACCACGCCCTTCACCGCCTTGGCCGCGGCGGCGTCGAACGAGGTCAGGGTGGCGCCGAAGCGCGGCGGGTGGATCATCACCGCGGTCAGCAGACCGGGCAGGCGCACGTCGATGGTGAAGTCCAGCTCGCCGCGGGTCTTCGGGGCGGTGTCGTAGCGCCGCCGGTCGGCATTGCCGATCTCGGTCCACGCCGACGGCGCCTTCAGGGGCACGTCCGCCGGCACCGGCAGTGTCGCGGCGTCGGCGGCCAGGGCGCCGAACCGGGCGCTCTTGCCCGAGTGGTGCGAGATCAGCCCCTTGGTCACGGCGATCTCGCTTTCCGGGACGTCCCAGGCCCTGGCGGCGGCGGCCACCAGCATGGCGCGGGCGGTGGCGCCGGCCTGGCGGTAGCGCTGCCAGGACGACACCATGGAGGTCGAGCCGCCGGTGCCCTGGGCGGTGCCGCCCCAGGCGACGTTGCCGAACACGGCCGGGTCGCCGGCGCCGCCGGTCACCGTGACGGTCGACCAGTCGGCGTCGAGCTCCTCGACCACCAGGGTGGCGATGCCGTGCCACGAGCCCTGGCCCATGTCGAACTGCGAGGAGACCACGGTCACCCGGTCGTCCGGGGTGATGTGGACGTAGGCCTCGAGCGGGTTGAGCGGCCCGGCCGGCTCACCCGACTTGGCCGGCGTCGCGGCGACGGCCGGACGGAAGCCGACCACCAGCCCCGCCCCCATGGACGCGACGCCGGCGGCGGCGCCGATCAGGAAACGCCGGCGCGAGGGGGCCGGGGCGTCGTGCGGCAGGTCCATGTATTGCATCAGCTTGGGCAGCATCGGTCAGCCCTCCATCCGTCGGGCGGCATCGTGGATCGCAGTGCGGATCCGGGCGTAGCTGGCGCAGCGGCACAGATTGCCGCTCATCGCCGCGTCGATGTCGTCGTCGCTCGGCTTCGGGGTCTCCTCCAGCAGCGCGATCGCCGACATGATCTGGCCGGACTGGCAATAGCCGCACTGCGGCACGTCGAGCGCCGTCCAGGCGGCGCGCACCGCGTCGGCGGCGGCGCCGCCCTTGCCCTCGATGGTGGTGATCTCGGCGTCGCCGACATCGCCGACGAAGGTCTGGCAGGACCGCACCGGCACGCCGTCGAGGTGCACCGTGCAGGCACCGCACTGGGCGAGCCCGCAGCCGAACTTGGTTCCGGTCAGGCCGACCAGGTCCCGGATCGCCCACAGCAGGGGCATGTCCGGCTCGGCATCGATCTCGTGGACCGTGCCGTTCACTTTCAATGACATCATCGGATACGTCTCCGTTCGACGGACGGCGGTCTCCCACGGGGGCGGGGACCGCGAACGCGATCGTCTTCCTGTTCGAAACTGGGTGGTGGCGTGCGTCTCGAGCCGCACACGGGACGTATCTAGGCACTGCGACCCATATCCACTAATTATGATTTCTGATCGTTGCTATCAGCCTGGTGGATAAATTGGATCTCAGACGCGTCGACCTGAACCTGCTGGTCACCCTCGACGTCCTGCTGCGCGAGCCGGGGGTGACCCAGGCCGCCCGGGTCCTGAACCTGTCGCAGCCGGCGGTGTCGGCGCGCCTGGTCAAGCTGCGCGAGCTGTTCGACGACCCGCTGTTCGTGCAGCGCGGCCGCAACCTGGTGCCGACCCGGCGGGCCCGCGAGCTCGCCCCGCCGCTGCAGCGGCTCCTGGTCGAGCTCGGCGGCCTGCTCGATCCGGGCTCCAGCTTCGACCCGTCGACCGCCGACCGGGTGTTCCGGATCGCCGGCGCCGACACCCTGCACATGGCGGTCACCACGCATCTGGTCGAGGTGATGCTGCGCGAGGCCCCCGGGTGCCGGCTGTCGCTGATGACGCCGAGCCGGGACCGGTTCGACCGGCTGCTGGGCGACGGCGAGGTCGACCTGCTGCTGGCCGGGCCGGCCTACCTGCCGGAGGCCGCCGCCCGCGAGACCCTGTTCGAGGAGCGCTTCCTGTGCGCCGCCCGGCGCGGGCACCCGGCGTTCCGGGGCGTGCTCGACCTCGACACCTATTGCAGCCTCGATCACGTGCTGGTGGCGCCCAAGGACGCCGGCTTCTTCGGCTATGTCGACGGCGAGCTGGCGGTGCTCGACCGGGCCCGGCGGGTGGTGGTGTCGGTATCGAGCTTCCTGCTGGTGCCGGAGATCCTGGAGCGCACCGACCTGGTCTGCACCATGCCGTCGCGCCTGGCCCGGCTGTGGTCGGGCCGCCTGGACGTGGCGCCGCCGCCGCTCGGGCTGTCCGGCTTCACCCTGCAGATGGGCTGGAACCCGATGCAGGAGGCCGACCAGGGCCTGGCCTGGCTGCGGGCGCGGCTGCGCGAGATCTGCGAGACGGTGGCCGAGGAACGCTGACCGAGGAACGCTGACCGGGGAACGCTGACCGCGACGGAAATGGACGCGACCCGCGTTTCGGCCGGTACGGGGACGGCGAAACCGGAGAGACGAGATGTCCATCCTTTCGCGTTCGATTGCCGTGCTGACCGTGGCCGCCGGGATTGCCGCCGCGGTGCCGGCGCCGGCGGCGGCCGCCGGTGTCGGCGTTGTGACCGCCGACTACGAGAAGGTCCACCGCCGTGGCGATGGCCGGGACTACGACGGTCGGTATCGCGACGGCCGGGATCATGACGGCCCGCGAGGCTGGAGCGACCACCGGCGGCACCAGGATTGGCGCCGCGCGCCGGCGCCGTGGGTCTGGCCGCCGTACCGCCACGGCCATTACCGGCCGCCGGTCCGGCACTGCCGGGTCGAGTGGAACTGGTGGTACCGGGCCTACGTCAGGGTCTGCCGGTAGCGGACCCTATCTGCCGGCCGCGGCTTGCGGGGGCCGGCGGGCGCTGCTATCCGGGACGCATCAGCCACCCGCCGGGACCCTGATACCCACATGTTGAGGCCGTTCTACGACTGGACCCTGCGGGTTGCCGGCGACAAGCGCGCCGACCGCTGGTTGGCGCTGGTGGCGTTCGTCGAGAGCTCGGTGTTCCCGATCCCGCCGGACGTGATGCTGGTGCCGATGGTGCTGGCCGACCGCAGCCGGGCGTGGCGGGTGGCGACGGTCGCCACCATCGCCTCGGTGATCGGCGGGATGTTCGGCTACGCCATCGGCAGCCTGTTCTTCGAGGCGCTCGGCCAGCCGATCCTCGACCTGTACGGCTATGCCGACAAGTTCGCGGCGTTCGCCGAGCGCTACAACGAGTGGGGCGCGTGGATCGTGTTCGGGGCCGGGCTGACGCCGTTCCCGTACAAGGTGATCACCATCGCCAGCGGCGTGACCCGGCTCGACCTGGCCGTGTTCGTCGTCGCCTCGGTGCTGGCCCGCGGCATCCGGTTCTTCGCGGTCGCCGGCCTGCTGTGGTGGTTCGGGCCGCCGATCCGACGGTTCCTCGACCGCTACCTGGGGCCGGTGACGATCGTGTTCTTCGTGCTGTTGATCGGCGGCTTCGTCGCCCTCAAGTATGCGTTCTGATCGATGACACGCACCGTACCTTTCGCCGGACTCGCCCTCGCCGCCGCCTCCGCCGCGGCTCTGGCGCTCGCCTTCGTCAGCCAGTACGGCTTCGACCTGCAGCCCTGCGTGCTGTGCGTCTGGCAGCGTTGGCCGCACGGTGCCGCCGTCGTGCTCGGGCTGGCCGCCTGGGCGCTGCGTGGCCGGCCGGCAGTGGCGACGGCGGCGCTGCTGCTGTCGGTGGCGGCCGAGCTGACGACCGGCGGTGTCGCGGTGTTCCATGTCGGGGTCGAGCAGGGCTGGTGGCAGGGCACCGCGGAGTGCGGCTCCAGCGGCCTGCCGAACGACCTGGCGGCCCTGAAGGCGCAGATCCTGAGCCAGCCGATCGTGCGCTGCGACGAGGTGGCGTTCGCGGTGTTCGGGATCTCCATGGCAGGATGGAACGCCCTGCTGGCGGCCGGGCTGGCCGGGCTCGGCCTCGGCGCCGCGCTGCAGGACAGAAGGCCCGGGTGACGGCTTGAAGGAGGACGCGGAATGACCGACACGACCGAGACCGGAGCCTCGCGGGGCCGCCGCCGCCTGCCGGGCGAGCTGACCCACGAGCAGCTGATCGACCGGATCGTGCGGGTCGACCACGCCGGCGAGTTCGGCGCCCAGCGCATCTACGAGGGCCAGCTGGCGGTGCTCGGCAAGCGCCCGAGTGCCAAGACCATCCGCCACATGAAGGAGCAGGAGGACCGCCACCTCGCAGCCTTCGAGACGCTGATCCGCCAGCGCCGGGTGCGCCCGACCGTACTGCACCCGTTCTGGCACGTCGCCGGTTTCGCGCTCGGCGCCGGCACCGCGCTGATGGGCGAGAAGGCGGCGATGGCCTGCACGATCGCCGTCGAGGAGGTGATCGACGACCACTACCGCCGCCAGCACGACTCGCTCGGCGAGGACGAGGCCGAGCTGAAGGCGACCATCGAGGAGTTCCGCGCCGAGGAGGCCGAGCACGCCCACATCGGCCGCGAGCACGGCGGCGAGGAGACCGTGGGCTATCCGGTGCTGCGGGCTGCGATCCGGGCGGGGTCCAGGGCCGCGATCTGGTTGAGCGAGCGGTTCTGAGGGGGCGGTCCTCTTGTAGCGAGCACGCTTCAGCGCGCTCAGGCCAGCGGACAACGCGCTCGTCGCGTTAAGCGTGATTTAGTCTAGATTTGTTAGATGATAAATTGCAGAATGTTTGAAGCTTGGGCGTGGTGCGCCCGGCGGACGTGGTACTCCTGCCACTGATAACTCGGAATTACCAGAACAATCAGGAAGCACTGAAGGGTGGCGACATTCCAACAACTTCGAGGATTCGTCCGCACCCATGGCCAGCGTCCGACCACGGTCGCTATCGCGTACTGTATCGCGGCGACAGGAACCTCTGTTGGTGTTGCGGCGTTGGAGGGTCGTTTATTCAGTGCTGAAAATGGAGTGGATCCATTAGTTAAAAATCTCTCCACCATGATTGATTTTTTTGCATTGAATCCGATTGTAATATATTTTCTGTTGGTTTGTCAAAAACAAATTAACGAAGTCCATAAAACGATCAAAGATGCTAAATATATAAGTAAACACGACGCAGCCGGAATCGTTGTTCTTTCTATAGTAATTGGTTTGTCATCTATGAAATATTATATCGATGGATTTTATGTTCAGCCATATTGGGATTCAACGCTGATTTCGGCGAACGATGTGCCCGTGATAACTAAAACTGGGTGGATTATTTTCTTATGGACAGGACTATTTATCTCCATTATTTCGTATGCTTCTTTTCGGAATTTATTTTACGTAATTTTTCTTGTTCGAATGAACGTAAATGACATACCGTATAAACCAATACACTATGATAACTCAGGCGGATTAAAGTTCTTGGTCGAACCATGCTTGAGTTATGTATACTCAATGATCTTTATAGCCATAATATTCATCGTATTTGTTATTCAAGATAAATTCGTCAATAGATTTGACGGAAGCAACAGGCTTGATGCGCTGGCCATATATGCTCCAGTTGTGATCATTTTGTTTGGAATTCCCGTTTTAAAGCTTCACAATTTGATGGTGGAACGGAATCGCCAGATAATTACCGGACTGACAATTGCATTCGAACGTGAATATGAGGCATGCGTACGTGCGGAGAGTTGTGGTTCTGAAGAACAACATTTGCCAAAATTACTTCTTGAATACTTTGAAAAGTACAAAAAGCTCGTATCCGAACTGCCTTCTTGGCCGTTGCCTGTAAAGTCAGCGGCGACGCCCGTTGGGACGGTATTGGCCTCTCTGTCTCCACTGGCGGAAAAAGGTCTTAGTTATATCGTTGAAAATATTGACTCGATGATCCAATGAATCACGTATCTATTATTCATGGCGCGCGAGGCATTCTAGAGTCACGGCACTCACGTCCGCATTGGCCGGCCACGTTTGGGAAATACCTTCTGGATCAGGGTGACGCGGAGATTTTCCCATTCTACTGGAGTGGGGGAGTAGGTGACCTGCTTGAAGGTGGTGTTATCAAGGCGTATGCGAGCCATCTGGTATCACTGTGCGCCAACATCAACGATTCCGGAAGTCTCTCGATTTTCGCTAAGTCAATCGGGGCTGTTATTGCCGAGTGCGCATTGCGGCAAATTTTTTTGGATGCAACATCCAAGCTGTCTGTATCACGGCTCGTCCGTGTTGGTTGCCCAGATAGCAGGAAACATATTGCAATTCCACTGGTCAACTCGATTGTCGATATATCTTCTACGGATGACCTTCTATGCAAGACCTCGAAATATCCAGTATCTGGCGCATTGGCTTACTTTCTACGACCGGCATTGACCTCTCCTCTCCCGGTGCAAAAGATAAAAATACGCGGGTTGAGCCATCAGGGAATGAACGTCAATTGCTCGATCACCGACTCGTTCATGGAGAAATCAAGCTTATTCGAACTGTATCGAAACGCATTATTTCAAGCAAGGTCACACGATACTGATCCACAAAGCGTACGATCCATAGCCGAGAAGTGCTCCAGCGGGAATATCAATAATATAATGTTGCTTAGTAAAAACACAGCTAAAGGCAATCAGAACAGGAAACAAGTAGAAAAGAATAACGATGTCTCCATAACTGTCTTGTAAATTACGAATCAAGTGCAACGATGTGAGAGTTGCTACGCTCACATGCATGCTCGGAAAACAATTACTCCTGCCGTCGTAACTATGGACAAATCGGAGAAACCGAACGGAGAGAGAGTTATCAATTTCGACATCTCGCCATGAATTCGGAACTTGCACTGGAAAAAGAAAGAAAAACAGTAGATGGACGGTAAGTAGGATAATAAAATTGAACGCCGTGTAATTAAACGTCCGAAAATTGTCGATTGTCAAGACAAGAACAATAATAATAGGATAGTATAATCCTGAATATACCCAGATCAAAGAAGGGTAAAAGGGAATGCGTTCATCAATTTTGTTGAAAAATTCCCGCGATCGGAAGATCGTTCTTTTCTGCGGGAAAAAATAAAATTGATATCCACCCACGATCAATACGATCGCGAGCATCAAATTTATCAGATGTTCCCACGTACTCACGCATTATAATTCCGAGTTATCCGCCTCTCCCCATCCGCTTCCGCACTCCGGCGCCCAGCACCGCGCTGCGCAGGGCCGTGTCGCTGACGTGCGTGTAGATCTCGGTCGTGGCGATGCTGCTGTGGCCGAGCAGGCGCTGCACGAACCGCATGTCGACGCCGCACTCCAGGTACTGGGTCGCCGCGGTGTGGCGCAGCATGTGCGGGGTGACCTTGCCGTCGATGCCGCTGCCGCGCACCGCCTCGTGCAGCTTGCGGCGGATGTAGTCGGGCGAGGCCGGGGCGCCGCGCGACGTCGTTAGCAGCCGGTCGGTCGCCGGTCCCGTCGCTGGCCCGGTCACCGCCGCCCGCGCCTTCAGGTAGCGCCGGGTCAGCCGCAGCAGCTGGTCGTCGATCAGGAACACCTGGCGCTCGCGGCTGCCCTTGCCGACGATCCGGATGGTCCTGCCCTCCAGGTCGAGGTCGCCCAGGCGGATCGCGCAGGCCTCGCCGATCCGGATACCGGTGGTCAGCAGCAGCTCGACGGCGAACCGCAGCAGCCAGCCGTCGAACGGGCGGGCGCCGGTGGCCGTCCGCACCCCCTGCAGCAGCAGGCGCAGGTCGCGCTGGCTCAGGTTGCGCGGCAGCCGGCGCGGCAGCTTGATCCCGAGCTCGAGGCGGCGGAACGGGTTGTCCGCCAGATGGCCTTCGCGCTCCAGCCACTTGGCCATCGCCCGCAGTGCCGCCAGCCGGCGCTTGATGGTGGTTGCGGCGAACTGCCGGTCGTCCAGGTGGCGGCGCCACGCCTCGACCGCGTCGGCGGTGAGGGCGTCGGCGAGGGGCGTGTGTCCCGACCAGCGCCGGAAGAACCCGAGGTCGCAGGCATAGGCGCGCTGGGTGTGCTCGGACAGTTTCCGCAGCCGGCAGGCCAGCAGGAAGCGCGAGATCGCGTCGGCGAGGGTCATCGTCCGTCCCGGTCGAGTGATGCCGGGGTCCGGTCGGTCGACGCCCCGTCGTGTCGGGGCCGAACTCTACATTCAATCGTATGTGGAACTCGATACCGAGGATCGGCGCCGCCTTCTTTGCCGCACCCCCATCCACCACGCCGCCGCCGCCGCCAGTGCCAGCAGCCCCAGGGCGACCGGGTGGTCGAGCATCCGCACCGGGTCGCCGCCGAGGATGCCGAGGGACTGGCTCAGCGACAGCTCGAAGCGCGGGCCGAGGAAGAAGGCGATGACGAACACCACCACCGAGTAGCCGGTGGCGGTCATCAGATAGCCGATGCCGGCGAAGATCAGCATCACGTAGACCCCGACCAGGTCGCCGGTCGAGAGATACACCCCGACCGTGCACAGCAGCAGGGCGGTGGCGAACACGATCGACTCCGGCGCCGACACCACCCGGGCCCACAGCCGAAGGCCCAGCTGGCCCATCCAGAAGTTCACGAAGTTCGCCATCAGCATGGCGCCGAACAGCCCGTAGATCAGCCGGCCCTGGCTCTCGAACAGCAGCGGCCCGGGCTGGATGCCCTGGATCATCAGCGCGCTGATCACCAGCGCCGCGCCGATGCTGCCGGGGATGCCGAGGCTGAGCAGCGGGATCAGGTTGGCGCCGACCACGGCGGAGTTGGCGCTCTCGGTGGCGGCGATACCGTGGAGGTTGCCCTTGCCGAAGCTGTCGGGATCGCGCGCGGCCTGCCTGGCCGAGCCGTAGCTCATGAACGCCGCGGCGGTCGAGCCGATGCCCGGCATCGCGCCCAGCACCGTGCCGATCACCGCACCCCGCAGCATCGTATAGCGGCAGCCCCAGTACTCGGCCCACGACACCCTTGTGTCGGCCGGGTCCTGGGCTTCGGGGATCGTCACCGCCGGCCGTCCGCCGCCGCGCATCGCCACCAGCCGCCGCAGGATCTCGGCGACCGCCAGGGTGCCGATCGCCACCGGCGCCAGCGGCAGCCCGTCGTACAGCTCGAACCAGCCGAAGATCAGCCGCGGCGTTCCCTGGTCCGGGTCGAGGCCGACGGTCGCGCACAGCAGGCCGAAGGCGGCGGCCGCCAGGCCCTTGACCATCGACTCGCCGACCAGCCCGGCGATCACCGAGAACGCGAACACGATCAGGCAGAACACCTCGACCGGCCCCATGTACAGCGCCACCGCCGCCAGCGGCGCCGACACCGTGATCAGCACCAGGTCGCTGAAGGTGTCGCCGGTGACCGAGGCGTACAACGCCATCTTGGTGGCCTTCAGCGGCTTGCCCTGGCGGGTCAGCGGAAAGCCGTCGAGGGCGGTGGCGGCGGCGTCCGGGGTGCCCGGCGTGTTGATCAGCACCGCCGGGATCGCGCCGCCGAACAGCCCGCCCTTGTTGACCCCCATCAGGAAGGCGATGGCGGCCAGCGGGCTCATCACGAAGGTGAACGGCACGGCGATCGCCATCGCCATGATCGGCCCGATGCCGGGGACCGCGCCGACGAACTGGCCGACCGCCACGCCGGCGACCACGTACAGCAGGTTGCCGAGGGTCAGGGCGTCGCCGAGCCCGGCGAGCACGGTGTCGAGATCCGGCATCGCGTCAGCCGCCCGGCAGGCTGCGCCCGAGCAGGCCGACCACGACGCCCCACACCACGGCCGGCACCGCGGCGGCACCGAGACCGAGCCACAGCGGCCGGCGCTCGCCGATCCACAGCATCAGCAGCAGCACCATGACCGGCGCCACCCACACGAAGCCGAGCCGGCCCATCGCCCAGACCGCGGCGGCGGTGTAGCCGAGATACAGCAGGGCCCGGGCGGTCGGCCTCAGGGGCAGGCGTGCGTCGCCGCCGCCGGTCGCCGCCGCCTGCAGCAGGCCGAGCAGCAGCAGGGCGCCGGCGGCCAGGTTCGGCAGGGTCTCCGGCCGGATCCAGCCGTAGTCGACCGGCTCGACCTGGCCGGGGATGACCCACAGCAGCAGCACGGCGCCGAAGCCGGCGACCGCCAGGCCGCAGAGACGATCGAGGGTCACGTGCCTCTCCTGGACGTTCGAAGCGGTCGCGGCCGGCCCTTCGCGGCCCCGCTTCCGCGGGGCACCCCAGGGCGATAGGGGAATTCTGTCGCCCTGAGGTGCGACCCCAGGCCTTGAGCCGGGGGAGCCGCGAAGGGCTGGCCCGACGCCGCGCGGACTCACTTCCCGAACAGCACCTTCACGCTGTCGATGCCGTCGGTCATCATCTTCGCGGTGCCGTCCGGCCCGCGGTCGTCGACGTCGCTGTGGAACGCGTTGGCCACCAGCTTGCGCACCGGCTCGGACGTGATGGCGGCGTTCAGCGCCTTCGCCAGCCCGGCCTTGGCGTCGGCCGGCAGCCCGGCCGGGGCGGCGAAGTAGAACCACGGGTCGACCGCCAGGTTGTAGCCCTGCTCGCGCAGGGTCCTGGTGTCGGGTGCGTAGCCGTGGCGGTCGGCGGTGGCGCTGGCCAGCACCTTGAGGGCGCCGGACTTCAGGTACTCGATGTGCGCGCCGGCGGCGAACGACGCGACCACGTGGCCGCCCAGCACGTTCTGGATCATCTCGGCCGAGCTCTTGGACGAGACCGGGCGGATGCCGGCGTCGGACTGCTTGTTGATGCCGCGCAGGATCAGCTCCTGCGGCTTGGCGTCGAACGCCACCGGGGCGCCGCCGTTGGCCTTGGAGTACGCGACCAGCCCGGCGACGTCGTCGAACGGGGCGTCGGCCTTGGCGACGATCGCCACCTGGGCGCGGGTGACGGTCGCCAGGTAGTCGAAGCTGTCGAGCTTGAACGGCAGCTTGTCGCCGCGCAGCACCAGGTTGATCAGGATCGGCATGCTGACCGCCATGCCGACGGTCAGGCCGTCCGGCTTGGCGGCGCTGACGCCGGTGAACATGGCGACTCCGCCGCCGCCCGGCTTGTTCTCGGCGATCACGTCCCAGCCGGTCTGCTTCTTCATCTCGGCGGCGATCGCGCGGCCCATGGTGTCGGTCTCGCCGCCGGGGCCGAAGCCGATCTCCAGCTTCACCGGGCCGGCGGGCTTCCACTCGGCCTGGGCCGGGACGGCCATTGTCAGCGCCGCCAGCAGTCCGAAAGTCAACGTTGCCAGTCTCATGTCTTGCTCCCCTGTCCTGGCGCCGGCGTTGCGGGAGAGACTCCCCGGCCGGCGCTCGTTTCGTGGTCCCTGATCTCGTGGTCCCTGATCTCGACGACGGCGGCGCGCGCGACGGTGCGGGCGCCGTCCAGGAAGGCGGCCAGCCGGTCGCCGGTCAGGCTGCCGTCGAGCAGCGCCTTGCGGGCGGCCATGGTCGGGGCGATCCGGCCGTACAGCTCGCGGCCGGCCGGGGTCAGCGCGAACAGCCGGATCCGCCGGTCGTCGCTCGACCGCTCGGCCTCGACCAGGCCGCGGCGCTGCATCACCGACAGGGTCCGGCTGACCTGGGCCTGCGCCATCGCCACCTCGTGCACCAGGTGCTTCTGCGGCATCCGGCCGTGGATCCGCAGCATCAACAGGATCCGCCACTCGACGATCGACGATCCCCGCGCCTCCAGGGCGGCGGCCATCTGCGCCTTCAGCATCCGGAACAGCCGCTCGGCGGTGACGTGCACCAGGCTGGCGGCATCCGGGATGTCGTCGAGCTGCAACGGGTCGGTCGTTTCGGTGGCGTCGTCCATCGCCCGCCATTCGATGCCGGAGAATTCTATATCAAGTTATACGTTTTGCCGACGGCCGATGGCAATCGACCGGCGGTCGATCATTCCCGTCGAGGGTCGGCGTCTTGCCACATTTTCCTCTTAGAGCACCGAACAGGAGGCCGAGTTCCCGACTGGTCCGGATCGACGCGAAGGCATCCTAGGGTGAGCTATTGCGGGACGGGGCGGGATGCTCGAAGCGGTTCAGCGGCTGATCGATATCGGCCACTCCTGGCTGGCGGAATGTACGGCGCTTTTTCTGATTCCCTTCGTGCACGAGGACGTCGCGATCCTGGGCGGCAGTCTCCTGGTCATCGAGCACCGGTTGCCCGTGCTGCTGGCCCTCTCGAGCCTGTTCGCCGGGATGGTGGCCAGCGACCTGGCGCTGTACGGCCTGGGGGTTCTCGCCGTCCGCAACCGGTTCATCCGCGACCGCCTCGCGTCGCCGGCGATCGACCGGCTCGGTCACTGGTTGGGCGGCCATCTGCCGGCGGTCATGACGCTGGCGCGGCTGATCCCCGGCCTGATGTTCCCGGTCTACCTGACCTGCGGCGCCTACAGGGTCCGGCTGGTGACGTTCGCGACGATCACGACCGTCACGGCCGCCATCTACCTGGTCGTGGTGTTCGGGGTGCTGTCGGCGTTCGGAACCGCCGTGCTGTCGCGGATCGGCTACTGGTCCTGGATCGTCGCGATCGGGATCCTGCTGATGGCGGTCGCGAACTGGAGCCGGAGTCCGGACTGGCGCCTGCTGCTGCGGGTCTCCAGCCGGGGAGCCCACGCGTTCGTGGATACGATTGCCGGCCCGGCCGGAGCCGGCGCCGCGGTCACGCACCGGGGCATGCCGAAACTCGACGGCCTGCCGCGACGGGTGGCGCTGGCCGAGCGGATCCCGGTGATCCTGTTCTACGTGCCGCTCGGCATCCAGTGGCTCTGGCTCGGCCTGCGGCACGGCGACCTGTCGCTACCGGCGCTGGCCAACCCGAACATCGAGGCGGGCGGCCTGTGGGGCGAGTCGAAGAGCTCGTATCTCGACATGGTGGCCGCCGACCAGCGGCGCTGGCTGGCCCCCTACGCGACGATGCGTCGGAGCCGGGACCCTGGCTCCGCGCAAGCCGATGTTACTCGGGCACAAGCTGCAATGCAGGCGACCGGCCTGGGCTTCCCGGTGGTCGTCAAGCCGGATATCGGCTGGCGCGGCTTCGGGGTCCGGCTTGTCCAGGACGCCGGGGCGCTGGCGACGTATCTCGCGGCGTTTCCGGCCGGCGAGGCGCTGATCCTGCAGCGCCCGGTGCCGTATGACGGCGAAGCGGGCGTCCTGTACGCCCGGCTTCCGGGCGAGGCGGACGGGCGGGTCATCTCGCTGACCTTCCGCTACTTTCCCACGGTGGTCGGCGACGGGCAGACGATGCTGCGCGACCTGATCCTGCGGGACCAGCGGACGGCCTGGAAGGCCGGCTCGCATTTCGGGCTGGAATCCCTGCACAGCGGCCGCTCGATCCACGACCTGGAGCATGTGCCGGCCGAGGGTGAGGTGGTGCGCCTGTCGTTCATCGGCAGCAACCGGGTCGGCGGCCTGTATCGCGATGCGCGCGAGCACATCACCCCGGCCCTGGAGCGGCGGTTCGACGCGATATCGAAGGCCCTGCCGGAATTCTACTACGGCCGGTACGACATCCGGTTCCGGTCGACCGACGAGCTGCGGGACGGCGAGGCCTTCGAGATCATCGAGGTCAACGGCGCCGGCGGCGAATCGATCAACGTCTGGGACCCGAAGATGCCGCTTGGCCAGGTCTACCGCGAGCTGTTCGACCAGCAGCGGCTGCTGTTCGAGATCGGGCGGCGCAACCGAGGGCGGGGATACGCGTCGGTCGGCGCCTGGTCCGTGCTGCGCAGCCAGTGGCGCCAGCACCGCCTGATCCTGCGGTACCCGCCGTCGGGCTGACGGACGGAGCCGGCGTCCGGAAACCGCCTAGAACGCCGGCAGGGTGGCGGCGACCGGGCGGCCGCCGTCGTCGTCCTGCTCCAGCTCGATGTCCCAGTACAGGTAGTCGCGCCAGCTTTCGTGCAGGTAGTTCGGCGGGAAGCCGCGGCCGGCGTCCTGCAGGTCGTAGGCGGTCGGCTGGCGCGGCGTGACCTGCGGGACCATGCCGATGGCACGCGGCATGTGGTTGCCCTTGCGCAGGTTGCAGGCGCCGCAGGCGGTGACCACGTTCTCCCAGCTCGTCCGGCCGCCGCGCGAGCGCGGTACCACGTGGTCGAAGGTCAGCTCGTGGGTCGGGAACCGATCGCCGCAGTACTGGCAGGCGAAGCGGTCGCGCAGGAACACGTTGAACCGGGTGAACGCCGGCTTGCGCGACTGGTGGACGTACTCCTTGAGCGCGATCACGCTCGGCAGCTTCATCTCGAAGCTGGGGCTGCGGACCACCGTGTCGTAGTGCGAGACGATGTTGACCCGGTCCAGGAACACCGCCTTGACGGCGTCCTGCCAGGACCAGAGAGACAGCGGAAAATACGAGAGCGGCCGGAAGTCGGCATTGAGGACAAGCGCAGGGGCGTTGTCCGGTCCCGTCACCGCGCCGCCCTCCGCGTCGGGAGAGACGAGCGGCGACTGCGACTAGGGCGAGTCGTCGAGTGTTGCGGCCGATGCCGCCACAACATCTTGACTGTCTGCCTCCTGCTCATCGCGTCGATTGACCCCTGTATGGGAGTTTCAGGTCGAGTCGCGTTCTCTGTATAACTAGATGTTGTTACAGTTTTATGCGCTCCGCAAGACCCCCCGGGAGCGGCCTTTCGAGTCATACAGATAGGACATGCTTGAGGAATCCGACACCCAGGCGCAGCCCGTCCTGGTCGATGCCGTGGGCGAGGCCGGGGCGGGCGAAGGTCTCGACCGGAATCCCGGCCGAGGTCAGCACCTGCTCGGCGGCGGCCATGGCCTGGAACGGCACCACCGGGTCGGCGGTGCCGTGAATCAGCATGACCGGCGGCTTGGCGGTCGCCTCGGCGGCCAGGGTATCGGCGCCGATCAGCGCGCCGGAGTAGCCGAGGACGCCGGCCACCGGCGTCGGCAGGCGCGGCGCGGTGTACAGCGAGGTCATGGTACCCTGGCTGAAGCCGACCAGGGCCAGCTTGTCCGGCCCGAGGCCGTGGCGCTCCAGCTCGTTGTCGAGAAACGCGCTCACGATCGGCGCCACCGACTGCACCCCGGCCAGCATCGAGGCCGCCGAGCGGTCCTGCAGGCTGAACCACTGGTAGCCGTAGGGGGCCATGTCGCAGGGCTCCGGCCCGTTCGGCGCCACGAAGGCGACGGTCGGCATCAGCGGCGCCCACATCGGCGCGATGCCGATCAGGTCGTTGCCGTCGGCGCCGACGCCGTGCAGCATCACCACCAGGGCCTCCGCCTTGCCGCCGTTCGCCGGGCCGAAGCGCGGGCCGTCCAACTCTACCGTCGACATGATCGTCATTGACTTGGCCCTTGTGAGGTCGTTGCGGCGGCCAGCGGATCGATGGCGCCGGGAACCGGCACGAACTGCTCCCAGGCGTGGTCGGACGCGACGTAGCTGAAACCCACGGCACCGTCCTGGACGTCGATGTGGAAGCGCGCCGCCGCGTCGACCTCCGGCGTCAGTCTGCTGATCGGTGCCATGCGCAGGTCAATGGATATGCGCGTGCCCGCGATCGTCTGTGTGCGGTGGGGGATATCCATGCCGAAAGCCAGGGCGGCACCGGGTGTCAGGGCGGGTGTCACCACGCGACCTCCGACGGTGAACTCCAGGCTCGGGGCGTCCCGACCTACGTCGTCGAAGGGGAGCCATACAGTCGTGCCGCGGCTGGCCAGCAGATCGAAGAAGCCAGCGTCGGTGTGCCACCGGTGAAAGTCGGTGGCATCCGGCGTGTTGTGGCGCGCTGTCGATATCTGCGGCCAGACGTACACGCGCTCGGCGTACTGCCGTTCGATTGTCGGAGCGATGTACAGCGTGAAGACCGTCATGATCTCGCGTGCCAGCCGCCCGTCGGCGATGAACAGCTCGTAGACGCCTTTCTTGCCGCCCGGTGGAATCTGAGCGCTGATCCGGTCCCGCATTCCTTCAGGCAGCCGCGTGCGGATCGCCTTGAACGGGAGTGTGATTCCAGGAACGGTGTCGGTCATCAAGGCCTCAACGTCGCGCCTCCGGAGCGTCGAATCGCGGATTGTTCTCAAGGATCGGTAGAACCCTGTCAATGACCGTCGTCACCCGCTTCGCCCCCAGTCCGACCGGGTTGCTGCATCTCGGCCACGCCTACTCGGCGATGCTGGCGCACGATGCCGCGAGGAACGCCACCGGGGGCGCCGGCGGCCGCTTCCTGCTGCGCATCGAGGACATCGACACCGGCCGCTGCCGGGAGGAATTCGTGGCGGCGATCGAGGCGGATCTCGGCTGGCTCGGCCTCGAGTGGGAACGGCCGGTGCGACGGCAGTCGGAGCATATGGCCGACTATCGTGCCGCCCTCGACCGGCTCCAGGCGATGGGCCTGCTGTACCCCTGCTTCCTGAGCCGCAAGGAACTGGACGCCGCGCTATCGGCACCGCATTTCCGGGCCATGCAGGGGCCGGAAGGGCCGGCGGTGGTCGATGCCGACCGGCTGCTGCCGGAGGTCGAGCGGCAGGCCCGGCTGGCGGCCGGCGAGCCCTATGCCCTGCGGCTGCGGATGGCGGCGGCGCTGGAGCGGGCCGGCCCGTTGACCTGGACGGACGAGACGCACGGCGTTCAGGCGGCGGACCCGGCGGCGTTCGGCGACGTGGTGCTGGCGCGCAAGGACACGCCGACCAGCTATCACCTGTCGGTCACGGTCGACGACGCCCTGCAGGGCGTCAGCCTGGTGGTGCGCGGCGAGGACCTGTTCCAGGCGACCCACGTGCACCGGCTGCTGCAGGCCCTGCTCGACCTGCCGACCCCGCGCTACCGGCACCACAAGCTGCTGACCGATCCCGAGGGCCGGCGCTACGCCAAGCGCGACAGGGCGCTGACGCTGCGCTCGTTGCGCGAGGCCGGGCGCACGCCGGACGAGCTGCGGGCGATGGTCGGGCTTTGAGGTGGAGTTGCGGCGTGGGTCCTGGATGGCCGCTGGCGCGTCGTCCGGGATGAGGGAGTTCATCTGCCCACCCGACCTCATCCCGGGGGCGCATTGCGCAACCCGGGACCCACGCATCGGACTCAGATCGGGCGGCTACCCCTTGGCCTGGACGAACCGGTAGCGGTCGTTGCGCATCTCGATGGCGGTCAGCACGTCGGTGAACACCGCGGCGGTGTCCAGGTTGATGCGGTGCTTCTCGACGGTCGGCCGCTCGAACGGCTCCTCCGGGGTGTGGCCGTGGATCACGAACACCTCGAACGGCCAGTGATGATCCTCGGGATGCAGGAACGGGTCGCGGATCCAGGTGACGACCTCCTCGGGCTGGTCGTCGAGCGGCCGGCGCGGGTCGACCCCGGCATGCACGAACAGGTAGTCGCCGATCCGGCGCGACGGCCGCATGCCGCAGATCGCGTCCTGGACGAACTGCGGGACGCCGGCGCGCAGGGCCGGTCCCAGCCCCTGCAGCGGGGTCAGCGGCGGCACCTTCAGGGACCGCCAGGTACGCTGGCCGCCGTTGGCCGCCCACAGCTCGGCGAGCTCGGCGGTCAGCCGGTCCTCGAACGCCGCCTTCAGCCAGGCGTCGTGGTTGCCGAGCAGCAGCACGTCCTCGACCGGCATGCGGTCGCCCAGGTAGGCGGACAGGCCGCCGGCGGCCAGGCCGAGCGCCTGGAACGACTGCTCGCCGCGGTCGATCAGGTCGCCGAGGAAGATGCAGGTGGCGTGTGCGACGCCCGGAACCCGGGCGTCGTCGGCCAGTGCCGCCAGCAGCGGGTCCAGCAGGTCGGCGCGCCCGTGCACGTCGCCGATCGCGCAGATCAGGTGGTCGGTGTGCAGCGGCTTGGGGGCGTGCTGCCACTCCCCGCGTTCGATCGTCACCATTCCTTCACGAGACTGCAGTTTTCCGGGTGGTGCAAGGGGAGCGCGGCAATCCGCGCCCGCGGGCGGCGGGCCGTCGGCATCCGGCGGGGGCTTACCTTGCGGCCGGCAAACCGCATACCTTTGCGCCGAGGGGACGGACGGAGAGGCAGCGGGCGGCGCAGGATGGAACGACGTGCGGGAGGACCGTCCCGATGGCGGTGATCGGTCACGTGGACGGGCGGTCGCTGCTGTCGTTGCGCGGCTGGGCGTGGGACACGGAGCGGTGCGCGCCGGCACCCGTCCGGATCCTGGTCGACGGCGAGGCCGAGCCCGTGCTGACCCCGGCGATCCGGCGCGAGGATCTGCGGGCGCACGGCCTCGGCGACGGCGGATGCGCGTTCGAGTGGGCTTTTCCCGACCGGCTGTACGACGGCGAGCCGCACCGCATCGAGGTCCTGGCAGCGGCGACCGGCCGGCCGCTGGAGGGACAGCAGGACGAAACCGTCTTCCGGGTCGCCAACTACCGGCGCCTGCCGCGCGCGACCGCAGGCGGCGACGACCTGGCGCGCCGGGTGGCGGCGGTGAACTGGTTTCACTCGTTCGACTTCGGCGGCGGCGTGGTGGTGGAAGGCAGCAAGGACCGTCGGACGCTGGAGCTGGAGGCGGCCGCCATCATGCCCGCCGACATCGCCGGCAAGCGGTGCCTCGACATCGGGGCCTGGGACGGCTTCTTCTCGTTCCAGGCCGAGCTGCGCGGGGCCGGCGCGGTCCTGGCGACCGACCATTTCTCGTGGAGCGGGGAGGGCTGGGGAACCGCCGACGGGTTCCGGCTGGCCCGCGAGCTGCTCGGCAGCCGGGTCGAGGACCTGGACATCGACGCGCTCGACATTTCGGAAGCGGCCGTCGGCCGGCACGACGTCGTGCTGTTCCTGGGCGTGCTGTACCACCTGCGCAATCCGTTCGAAGGACTGCGGGCGGCGGCCAGCGTCTGCGACGAGACCCTGGTCGTCGAGACCACGCTCCACCTGCACGAGGTCGAGGAAGCCGCGATGCGGTTCTTCCCGGGATCGGAACTCGACCGGGATCCGACCAACTGGTGGTCGCCGAACCCGCGCTGCGTCACCGAGATGCTGTCCACGCTGGGCTTCAGGCGTATCGACTACGCGCCGCATCCGACGACGTTCGCCGGCGACCCTGCGCCGATACGGGGGATCTTCGTGGCGCGCCGCTGAGCCCGCGGCCAAGTCGCGTCGGGCCGACCCGGCCCCGGGGGCATGGGGAGGGTCGGCCCGGTCGCGACGGAAGAGGCTCTCGCCTCTACCCGGCGTCCCGGACCGCCGAGAGGAGTCTAGGAACCGCGCGGCGCGGGGCAGGATGCGCCGCCACGTCGGTCCGGGTGTTGTCGGTAAGTGGTGTCCCCGAGGCCGTTCGGCTAGGGGGCGACTGTTGCAAAAGGGACACAGTCTCGTGATGGGCAGGATCGACCGGGAGCGACCGGGCCGCCGAAGCGGCCCGGACCCCGGTCTCGGTCAGGCGTTCAGAGCCGGTTGCAGGCGCTGACCACGCCCTTGATCGGCGCCAGCGTGATGTCGGTGGCGATGCCGACGCCGAACACGCTCTTGCCGTTCTCGTCCGGGGTCTTGAGCTCGATGTAGGCGACCGCCTCGGCGTCGGAGCCGACCGAGCGGGTGTGCTCGGCGTAGTCCTTGAACTTGAACTTCAGCCCGAACGCCTCGCGCATCGCCTTGGAGAAGGCGTTGACCGGGCCGTTGCCCTCGGCCTCGACGATCCGGCTCTGGCCGTCGCACTTCACCTCGGCCTTCACGTGGACCACCTGGTTGGTGCCCGGCACCCGGCTGTCCTCGAACGAGACCAGCTCGAACCGGCCTTCCGGCTGCGCCACGTACTCCTTGTCGAAGGCGTCCCAGATCTCCTGGCTGGAGATCTCCCGCGAGGTGGCGTCGGTGAGGCGCTGGATCACCTGGCTGAACTGGGCCTGCCATTCCTTCGGCAGCTTGATGTGGTGGTCGGTCTCCAGGATGTAGGCGATGCCGCCCTTGCCGGACTGCGAGTTGACCCGGATCACCGCCTCGTAGGAGCGGCCGATGTCGTGCGGGTCGATCGGCAGGTACGGCACCTCCCAGACGCCGGAGTTGGAGGCCTGGATCGCCTTCATGCCCTTGTTGATGGCGTCCTGGTGCGAGCCGGAGAACGCGGTGTGCACCAGCTCGCCGGCATAGGGGTGGCGCGGGTGGATCGGCAGCTGGGTGCAGTACTCCGCCGTCTCCATCAGGCCGTTGATGTCGGAGAAGTCCAGCTTCGGGTCGACGCCCTGGGTCATCAGGTTCAGGCCGAGGGTCACGATGTCGACGTTGCCGGTGCGCTCGCCGTTGCCGAACAGCGTGCCCTCGACCCGGTCGGCGCCGGCCATCACCGCCAGCTCGGTCGCGGCCACGCCGGTGCCGCGGTCGTTGTGCGGATGCACCGACAGGATGACGCGGTCGCGCCGGCTGAAGTGCCGGTGCATCCACTCGATCTGGTCGGCGTAGATGTTCGGCGTCGACATCTCGACGGTCGACGGCAGGTTGATGATGATCTTGTTCCGGGTGACCGGGAACCAGATGTCCATCACCGCCTCGCAGACCTCGAGCGCGTAGTCCAGCTCGGTGCCGGTGAAGCTCTCGGGCGAGTACTGCAGGGTGACGTTGGTGCCCTGCAACCGGTCCAGCCGCGCCTTGATCATCTCGGCGCCTTCGACGGCGATCTGCTTCACCCCGGCCTGATCCTGCTGGAACACCACGCGGCGCTGCAGCTCGGAGGTCGAGTTGTACAGGTGGATGATGACGTTCTTCGCGCCGGCCAGGCTCTCGAAGGTGCGGTCGATCAGGTGCTCGCGGGCCTGGGTCAGAACCTGGATCGTCACGTCGTCGGGGATCAGGTTCTTCTCGATCAGCTCGCGCACGAAGTTGAAGTCGGTGTCGGAGGCCGAGGGGAAGCCGACCTCGATCTCCTTGAAGCCCATCTTGACCAGGGTGTCGAACATGCGCCGCTTGCGCGGGGCGTCCATCGGATCGACCAGTGCCTGGTTGCCGTCGCGCAGGTCGACCGAGCACCAGATCGGGGCACGGTCGATGACCTTGTTCGGCCAGGTCCGGTCGACCAGGCCGACCGGGGCATAGGACCGGTACTTGTGAAAGGCTTGAACGTTCATCGTGGTCTCCTGTGGCGCGCCCGGCGGCTCAGTGGGCGGGCGCGCTTCGTCGTGCGAATTGGCAGGTGCGGCGTGCGGAGGCCGTCCGATCGCCCGGAACCGGAGCCACGCGAACGCATTCCACGATCTCTGGAAAGCGGCAGCTTGCGGCGGCGGGGATGAAAGGTATGCCGACAGTCATCGGCCGGGGAACCTTTGGGATGGACGCGAACGGCGAACGGATAGTGCCCGGTCTCTCGTCAGAGAGCCGGGTCCGTAAGTCGAAGGGCGAGCGTCCAGGTTCCGAACATCATGGCGCAGAGTTGAGCCACAAGCCGGCGGCCGGGTCAACCCCCTGCAGCGCAACCCCGGATGCTGCAATGGCGATGGCGATACCGGCGTCCGCACGCCATAGTGCAGCCATGCTGCAACGCACACCGACCGTCCTGCTGCCGTTCCTGGCGCTGGTGCTCTTCGGCGCCGGAGCCTGTCGCGCCGAGGAGCCGACGCTCGGCCAGCCCGCCGAGGACGAGCGCCCGGTCTGGACCCTGGCGCTCGAGAACGACCTGACCAACGACACCGACCGCTACTTCACCAACGGCATCCGCCTCAGCCGGACCAGCCGGATCGGCGACGTGCCCGAAGCGGTGGTCGACGCCGCCCGGCCGCTGATCGGCACCCTCGGCTCGGTGCGCTGGACCGTCGGGATCGGGCAGAACATGTACACCCCGTCGGACATCCGGATCAAAGACCCGGACCCCGACGACCAGCCCTATGCCGGATGGCTGTACGGCACGGTCGGGGTGCTGAACGACCTCGCCACCGGCGAGGGCCGGCGCACCCAGACCAGCGTCCAGCTGTCGCTCGGCGTGGTCGGGCCGTCGGCGCTCGGCGAGCAGGCGCAGAAGTTCGTCCACAGCATCATCAACTCGCCGGAGCCGCAGGGCTGGGATCACCAGCTGCACGACGAGCCGGCGGTGCTGCTGAACCTGGAGCGCCGCTGGGTGGTGCCGTCGGAGCCGCTGGTCGGCGACCTCCGGGTCGACGCCTCGCCGCATGTCGGGCTGGCGCTCGGCAACGTGTTCACCCACGCCGCCGCCGGCCTGACCCTGCGGTTCGGCGAGCCGCCGCGCTACGACTACGGCCCGCCGCGCCTGCAGCCGCACACCCCGGGCTCGGAGTACTTCGCCCCGCGCGAGGCCGGCGACGAGTTCGGCTGGTACGTGTTCGCCGGCGCCGAGGGCCGGGCGGTCGCCCGCAACATCTTCCTGGACGGCAACACCTTCCGCGACAGCCGCAGCGTCGACAAGGAGCCGCTGGTCGCCGACCTGTCGGCCGGCGTGGTGGTGACCTTCGGCGACGTCCGGGTGTCCTACGTCCAGGTGCTGCGCACCAAGGAGTTCGAAGGCCAGGAAGGCCCGAGCCTGTTCGGCGCGTTCAGCGTCGGGTACCGGTTCTAAGGGGCGGGCTGGCGTTCGCATCCGTCTACCGCCGGTCGCCTCATGGGTTCCGGCTCCGTCCCGCCGCTGGCGGTCCGGTCCGGAATGACGACAGAAGAAAAACGGCTCACCCCTCATTCCTTGTCGTCATTCCGGACGGACGCGCCGTCCTCGGCGCGGCCGATCCGGAACCCACGAAGCGACGGGCGGCTGAGCCTTACTTCGCCTCCAGGAACTCCAGGACCGCGGCGTCGAACAGGGCGGCCTGCTCGATGTTCGACAGGTGCGCCGCCTCCGGCAGGATGGTCAGGTGCGAGTGCGGAATGCGCTCCTGGATGTCGCGCGCCATGTCCGGCGTGGTGCCGGTGTCGTCGGCGCCGACGATGATCAGGGTCGGCGCGGTGATCGCCTTGATGGTCTCGCGCTGGTCCATCGCCTGGATCGCCCGCGAGCAGCCGACGAAGCCCTTCACATCGGTCGACAGGATCATGTCGCGGATCTTGGCGACCGCGCCCGGGTCCTTGGCCTGGAAGGGTGCCGTGAACCAGCGGTTGATGGTCGCGTCGACGAGGCCGGCCATGCCCTGGCCCTCGGCGATCTGGATGCGGCCCTCCCAGAGGTCGACCGGGCCCATGTATGCGGAGGTGTCGGCCAGCACCAGCCGGTCGACCCGCCCGGGGTGCAGGGTGGCGAGCCGCTGGCCGACCATGCCGCCCTTCGACAGTCCGCAGTAGTGCGTCCTGGCGATCCCGAGATGGTCGAGCAGGCCGACCGCGTCCGCGGTCAGCATGTCGATGGTGTAGGGGCCGTCCGGGACCTGCGACTGGCCGTGCCCGCGGCTGTCGTAGCGGATCACCCGGAAGTGCCGCTCGAACGCCTCCATCTGCGGGTCCCACATGTGCATGTTGGACGCCAGCGAGTTCGACAGCAGCAGGGTCGGCGCGTCCTCCTTGCCGGAGACTCGGTAGAACAGGCGGATACCGTTGACGGTAGCGTGGGGCATTGGGGTCCTCCCGGAATTCGGTCTGGCGGCATTCGAACGCACCGCCGGTCGCTCCGCAAGACCGGCCCTCGACAGGCCGGCTCTCGACAGCGGCCGGCGCCTCGGGTCGAATGGCGCGCGACTGGCCGGAGATCGCCATGGTGCCCGAACAGCTTCCTGCCGAACAGCTTCCTGCCGAACCGCTGCCCGCCGAGTCCCTGTACCGCCGGACCGACCTCGCGGGGCTGGCCTTCCGCACGACCGCCGACCTCGCCGACGTCGAGACCCTGGTCGGCCAGGACCGGGCGCTCGAGGCGGTGCGGTTCGCCGCCCGCATGCGGTCGCGCGGCTACAACCTGTTCGTGGTCGGGCCGAAGGGGTCCGGCAAGCACGCCGCGGTCCGCCGCTACCTGACCGAGCGGGCGCTGGCGCTGCCGTCGCCGGACGACTGGGTGTACGTCAACGACTTCGACGACGCCCACCGGCCGCGCTGCCTGCGGCTGCCGGCGGGGACCGGCCCGGCGTTCGCCCGCCGGCTGTCCGGCCTGATCGCCGACCTGCGCGACAGCGTGCCGAGCCTGTTCGAGGGCGAGGACTACCGGCTCAAGCGCGAGGCGCTCGACAAGCAGTTCGCCGAGCGGTCGGAGGCGCGCCTCAAGGAGGTGGCGCAGGAGGCCGCCAAGCGCGGGCTGGCGCTGCTGCGGACCCAGCAGGGGCTGGTGGTGGCGCCGGTCGAGGACGGCAAGCCGATGCCGCAGGAGGCGTTCGAGGCCCTGCCCGAGGCGCGGCGCGGCGAGCTGCAGGCGGCGATCGAGGAGGTCCAGGGCCACCTGCGGGCGGCGGTCCACAAGGCGCCGATCGTCGAGCGCGAGCGCCAGGCGGCGGTGCGCGAGCTCGACCGGGACGAGGCCGCCACCCTGGTCGACATCGAGATCGCCGAGGCCCGGAGCGGCCTGGACCTGCCGCCGGAGGTCGCCGCCTGGATGGACCGGCTGCGCGACGACCTGATCGACAATCTGTCGGCGTTCGCCCCGACCGACGAGGCGGGCGAGGCCGGCCCGCCCGGCGGCCGCTTCCGGCGCTGGGAGGCGAACGTCCTGGTCTCCCACGACCCGGATACCGGGGCGCCGGTGGTCTCGGAGGACCACCCGACCCTCGGCCGGCTGGTCGGCCGGATCGAGCATCGCGCGCACATGGGCGCGATGCTGACCGACTTCACGCTGATCCGGCCGGGCGCCCTGCACCTCGCGAACGGCGGCTACCTGCTGCTGAACGCCCAGAAGCTGCTGCGCAACGAGCACGCCTGGGACGCGCTGAAGCGCGCGCTGTACGCCGAGCGGGTGGTGATCGAGGGGCCGGCGGAATCGGCATCGACGGTACTCGCGGTGTCGATCCAGCCCTGCCCGGTGCCGCTCGCGCTCAAGATCGTGCTGTTCGGCGACCAGCGGGTGTACGCGGCGCTGGCGGCGATGGACCCGGACTTCGCGGACCTGTTCAAGGTGGCGGCCGACTTCGACGACGTCATGGATCGCGACGCCGCCCACGACATGCTGTACGCCCGGCTGATCGCCACCATTCAGCGGCGCTCGGGGCTGCGGCCGTTCGACCGCCGGGCGGTCGAGCGGGTGATCGAGCACTGCTCGCGGCTGGTGTCGGACGCCCGGAAGGTCACCGCCCGGGTCGGCGCGATCGCCGACGTCATGCGCGAGGCCGACTATGTCGGGCGCGACCGGCGCCACAAGGTGATCCGGGCGGCCGACGTCGAGGACGCGCTGGAGGCCCAACGCTACCGCACCGACCGGGTCGAGCGGCGGATGCGCGAGCAGATCCTGCGCGAGACCGTGCGGATCGCCACCGACGGCGAGGCGGTCGGCCAGGTCAACGGCCTGTCGGTGGCGCAGGCCGGCCAGCTCGCCTTCGGGCGGCCGACCCGGATCTCGGCGCGGGTCCGGGTCGGGCGCGGGCGCGTCATCGACATCGAGCGCGAGGTCGAGCTCGGCGGGCCGCTGCACACCAAGGGCATGCTGATCCTGCAGGGCTACCTGGCCGGGACCTACGCGCCGGAGGTGCCGGTGGCGCTGCAGGCCAGCGTGGTGTTCGAGCAATCCTATGGCGGGGTCGACGGCGACAGCGCGTCGTCGACCGAGCTGTACGCCCTGCTGTCGGCGCTCTCGGGGCTGGCGATCCGCCAGGGCGTCGCGGTCACCGGCTCGGTCGACCAGATGGGCCGGGTGCAGGCGATCGGCGGGGTGAACGAGAAGATCGAGGGGTTCTTCGACGTCTGCACCGAGCGCGGCCTGACCGGCGAGCAGGGGGTGATGATCCCGAGCGCCAACGTCGAGCACCTGATGCTGAAGCCCGAGGTGGTCGAGGCTTGCAGGCGCGGCGCCTTCCGGATCTGGCCGGTCGACACCATCGACGACGGCATCGCGTTGCTGACCGGCGTGCCGGCCGGCAGGCGCGGCGACGACGGGCTGTTCCCCGAGGGCAGCGTCAACCGGCTGGTCGAGGACCGGCTGATCGGATTTGCGAAGGCCCGGCGGGACTTCATGGCGGGCGGCGAAGCCGACGACTGACGAGCGACGCAGCCGGGCGTGCCGGTGTCCCGCCGTGCTCACGGAACACCGGACGCCCGTCTGGCATTGAACCTGGCTGTCAGGCCCTGTGCCCGCGTCGTCGATGCGTTACTGCGGGTAGATGAACAGCTGGCCGAGCACGGTGTTCGAGCCGGCGTTCTGGTTGCTGATGAACCCGGCGACCAGCTTGCCGTTGGCGTAGGCGATCTTGCCGACCTCGAAGCAGGTGGCCGAGCACAACACCCAGCCGTCGTAGGTGTTGTTGGTGGAGTCGAAGTAGAGGTGGTAGCCGCTGCCGTCCGCGGCGGCGATCCCGGTGATGTGGCCGGGATGGTAGACCAGCGTCTGGCTGCCGGAAGCCGCGGCGTCGTCCATGGTTTTCGGATTGCTCATCTGTCTTTCTCCCTGATCGGTTGATTGGCCACGCCGTCCTTGCCGCCGTGGCATCGACATCGCTGCAGGGCCTGACCACCCGGAGATCGATCGTCGAATGGCGACCGCTGCAGTATGGTCATGGTGTCCCGGTTCGAGTCGGGGGTCCTGAAATCGTACTGAAAAAGACCCGAAAATGCTCTGTGATGTTTACGAAAACCTTGTGAAATTCGGAAAGTCTGGAGAATTTACTCTGCCGATTCCAGATCGTGGACGAGCTGATCTGCCAGGCATTCGGAGTCGTCTGCCGACAGAACGATTGGGCAGAGGGCTCGATTGCTCGGGCCCGGCACGGCGAACGGCCTGTCAGGCGACGTAGTCGGACTATTCCCGGGGCGTTACCTCGCGCAATACGCGTCGACCGGCGCTGCGCCGGCGACCTCCCAGACCGCACCCTTGGTGATCAGGTACTCGCTGGCGCCGAATTTCGGGGTGTCGGGGCTCCAGTCGTAGGTGTAGCCGAGCCGGGTCCAGGGCGCGCCGCCGGGGGCGTAGGCCCAGGCATAGGTGCCGTTGAACCAGGCGAGATAGTCGTCGACGCCCTTGACCGTCGGCGCCACCGGCAGGCCGTTCGCGACCGGGAACGCGACGTTGCAGGCGGTGTCGTCGGGCTCCGGGTCCGGGCACGGCCGGAACAGGTCGCTGCGGTCGACCCAGAGCTCGACGAACATGTCGTAGGGACGGTCGGGCACCAGGCCGAGATGCTCGCGCAGGCGGTCCTTCAGGGCATCGCCGGACAGGCCGGTGCTACGGCAGAACGCCTGCATCTGCGGCGCCAGGGTGACCCAGGCGTAGACCCCGCTGGTCACGCCGCCCGGCGTGTTCCTGTAGTACTTGTCGTAGGAAGCCTGCGACATCAGCGACACGACCTTGACCTGCCGCTTCTCCGCCGGGTTCCGCCAGACCAGATCAGGGTTGCCGTCGTTGAGCGCGAACAGCCGGTCGTAGACGTTGGCCGCCGACTGGCTGCTGGCGTCGCCGACGGCGGCCTGGAAGGCGACCTCGTTCAGGCTCGGCGCCGGCGGCGCCTGGTCGGTCGTCGCGCTGGTGGCGCAACCCGCGAGCACGGCCCACAGGGCCGCGCACGCGACGATGCCGGTGAACCTCATGGGCCGACCCTCCCTCATGATGATGGTTGCAACCATAAGGGATGATCGACGGTCGTGAAAACAGCCGAAAGTCTAGTTCAGGTAGTACAGCACCCCGAGGATGACGATCGCCAGCAGCACCAGCTTGCCGGCCACCAGGGCGACGATCTTCTGCAACGGCGAGGCCCTCCAGCCGCCGTCGTTCACGCCGCCGGCCCGGTCCATTCGCTGACCACCTGCTCCAGGGTCGGGCGCGGGCGCTCGTTCGGCGGGGTCGTCGGGGTGCCGATGTAGATGAAGCCGATGATCTCGGTCTCCGGGGCATGGCCGAGCGCCTTGCGGACCTCCGGATGGAAGGCCGGCCACTCGGTCAGCCACTGGGCGACGAAGCCGCTGGCATGGGCCGCCACCAGGATGTTCTGGCACAGCGCGCCGCCCGAGAGCTGCTGCTCCATCACCGGGATCTTCGGGTGGTGCGGGTCGATCCGCGCGGTCACCGCCAGCAGGATCGGCGCGCGCAGCGGGCGCTGGCGCTCGGCCTCGACCAGCCGCTCCTCGGCGCCGGGGTTCTCGGCCGCGTAGATCTTCGCCAGCACCTCGCCGAGCGCCTTCTGGCCGGCCTTGCGCAGCACCTGGATCCGCCAGGGGCCGAGCTTGCCGTGGTCGGGCACCCGGATGCCGGCGCCCAGGATCTTCTCCAGGGTGGCGTCGTCCGGTCCCGGCTCGCCCATGTCCTTGGCGACGACCGAGCGGCGGGTGAGGAGCAGGTCGATGGTGTCCATATGGCGTGATCTCCGTCGGGTTCCGGGCGAACATAGGCACTCGCGCCGCCGCTTCAAAGCCGGCGAAATCCGAAAAGGGGGTCCGCATGCCGGATACGGTCGTCCTGGCGATCCATTACCAGAACGAGAACTGCCATCCCGACGGCAAGGTCGGGATCGGCATCGGCGAGGACCGGAGCTGGAGCGAGCAGCGGTTGGCGGCGGCGAAGCGGCTGTTCGCGGCGGCCCGGGTCGCCGGGGTGCCGATCGTCCACACCCGCCTGGCGTTCCCGGCCGACATGCGCACGGTGATCGCCAACACCCCGGTGTTCCGCCGGTTCGTCGAGATCGGCGCCTGGCTCGAGGGGAGCTGGGGGGCGGAATTCCTCGACGGGCTCGGCCCGGAGGACGGCGAGGCAGTGGTAACCCACACCCGCAACAACGTGTTCCACAACTCGGTCCTGGACGAGGTGCTGTTTCCGCTGCGCCCCCGCCGGCTGGTGATCTGCGGGGTCTCGACGGCGTATGCGGTCGACCATGCGGTGCGGCATGCCGCCGATCTCGGCTACGACGTGACGTTGGCGGCCGACGCCTGCTCGACCGCCACCATCCGCCAGCACGAGGCGACCCTGGAGACCCTGAGGCTGCTGGCCGAGATCGCCACCGTCGACGAGATCGTGGCGGAGTTCCGGCGTCTCGGGTAGACTGCCCGCGCCCGTCAAAACGACGGCACGACACGGCCCCGAAACCGAGGCCCCCGAAAGAATTTCGGAGACCCGCCATGACCCGACTTGCCTCCAAGAGCCTGATCCGCATCGCCGTCGCGGCGCTCGCGCTCGCGCTCGCCGCTGCCGCCGGCTGCACGCCCGTCGCCATGGGGGTCGGCACCGCCGCCTTCACCGCGCCGCAGGCGGTGACCGGCCGCAACAGCTTCTACTGGATCGACCGGACCTTCGGACGGTCCTGTTCCGACGTCAGCTACTTCGACCGTCCGGTCCGCTGCGTCAACGACCGCAGCTAGACCCGGCAGATCCGGAAACGGCCGCGTCCCGGCGCCGCCGGGCGATGACGCGCGTCCGGATCGGATTATTGTTGACTCGCATCATGAAATTTATGTATTGCATAAATTCATGAGCACCATCGATCCCGTCTCCGACGATCCCGAAGCGGCCCGCCGCCGGCTGGTCCGGTTTGCCGGCGTGCTGCGCTGGCTGTTGCTGGCCGCCGCCATTGCCATTCCGGCGGCCGTCGTCCTGGTGGCGGCGCTGACGCCGGGCTGGGTGCTGAACCAGGCGGGCATGGCCGGCCTGCCGGTGGAGCGGGCGCTGGCCGAGCCGTGGCGGCTGCGGGCGGCGTTCGTGGTCGGGGCGGTGCCCGGCCTGGTGATCGTGTGGGGGCTGGTCCGGCTGTCCGTCCTGTTCGAACGGATCGCCCGGGGCGAGGTGTTCTCGGAGGCCGGCGCCCGGGCCCTGCGCGACTTCGCGCTGGCGGTGCTGGTGCAGGCGGCGCTGAAGCCGGTGGCCCATACCGTGTCGGTACTGGTGCTGACCTTCGCGAACCCGCCGGGCGAGCGGCAGCTGGCGATCGCGTTCGGCTCCGACGACGTCGCCGCGGTGCTGATCGGGCTGGTGTTCCTGGCGGTTGCCCGGGTCCTGCGCGAGGGCCGGCGGATCGCCGACGAGAACGCATTGATGATCTGACCGGCGGCAGGGCGCATGCGGATCGTTGTCAGGCTCGACGTCATGCTGGCGCGTCGCAAGATGCGTTCGAAGGACCTGGCCGAGCGGATCGGGATCAGCGAGACCAACCTGTCGCTGCTGAAGTCCGGCAAGGTGAAGGGCATCCGGTTCGCCACCCTGGAGAAGCTGTGCGAGGCGCTGGACTGCCGGCCGGGCGACCTGCTGGACATCGAGCCCGGGCCGGGATCGGAGGAGACATGACCGCGTTGCGTGTGCTGGCCGTGCTGGCCGCCGGCCTGGTTCTCGCCGCCTGCAGCAACCAAGAGACCGCTCGGCGGGCGCTCGCCGACCTCGCCCGCCGCGCCTGCCAGGGTGTCGGTTCGTGCACGGTGGTGTGCGACGACGGCTCGACCCTCGACGGCCGGCCGGTGACGGCCCGCTGCCGCCCCTGACCCCGATTCAATTCGCGGGGCGGTTCAGCCGGTCCAGGCCGAAGCGGGCGACGAAGGCCAGGACGCAACACGCCGCCACCACCGCGCACATGGCCAGCGGGGTGCCGTCGTGCAGCAGGCCGACCAGGGCGCTGGCACCGGCCCCCAGACCGAAGCGAACCGCACCGAACAGGGCCGAGGCGGCGCCGGCGTTGGCCGGGAACCGGCCCATCAGCCGGGCCGTGCAGTTGGCGGCGACCGGGGTCTGGACCCCGACCACCAGCAGCAGCGGCACCGCCACCCCCCACAGCCCGCCGAAGCCGGTCGCGCCGGCCGCCAGCAACGCGATGCCGCCGACCGCGGCCAGGACGATCGACAGCCGGGTGATACGCAGCAGCCCGGCCTGCCCGACGAACCGGGCGTTCAGGCCGGAGGCGATCAGCAGTGCGACGACGTTGGCGCCGAACAGCGCCCCGTACCACTGCGGCGGTACCCCGAAATACTCGATGTACACGAACGGCGTGCCGGTGATGTAGGCGAACATCGCGGCGCTGGTGAACGCGCCGGATGTCAGGTCGCCGAGCGCGTGCCGGTCGGTCAGCAGCCGGCCATAGGCCCCGAACGCGCCGAGCAGCCTGATGCCGGCCCGGGCCGAGGGCGGCAGGGATTCCGGCAGCAAGGTCAGGGTGGCCAGCAGCCCGGCCGCGCCGAACGCCGCCAGAACGTAGAAGATCGTGCGCCAGTCGGCGACCAGCAGGATCTGGCCGCCGACGGTGGGTGCCGCCATCGGCGCGATCGCCATCACCATCGCCATCAGCGACAGCGCCCGGGCGGCGCCCTCGGTCGAGAACAGGTCCTTGGCGACCGCCCGGGCCAGCGCCGAGGCGGCCCCGCCGCCGATCGCCTGCAGCAGTCGGCCCACGGTCAGCGTGCCGATGCCGTCGGCCGAGGCGCACAGGATCGAGGCGAGCAGGAACAGCGCCAGCCCGGCGGCGATCACCGGCCGCCGCCCGAACCGGTCGGAGATCGGGCCGTAGACCAGCATGCCGAGCGCGAAGCCGAGCAGGAACACGGTGATGGTCCGCTGCACCTCGGCCGCGGGAACGGCGAGGTTCGCGGCGATGTCCGGCAGGCTCGGCAGGTACATGTCGACCGCCAGCGGCCCGACCATCACCAGCGAGCCGAGCAGAAGGATCAGCGACCGGCCCGGGGCCGGGGACGAGGCGGGGGACGTCATGAAGTCTCCGCAGGGAGAGCGGGATCGGCACTGGTTAGCACGCGCGACGGGCTGTCGACGACCATCGTCTCGCCGGCCGTCGGATCGCGATTGCACCGGACATGGAAATTGTGGCCTGTATCGTCCCGTGGGGGGAGGTGTGGAGGCAACAAGAAATGTTTCTGAGAATAGCCATGATGGTCGGCGTCCTGGTGGCAGGCTGGAGCCTGTCGGCGGGTGCCGAAACCCCGGTGGAACGGGGGCGCTACCTGGTCGAGTCGATCGCCGGATGCGGCAACTGCCACTCGCTGCAGGACGCCAACGGGCAGATCCCGGGCAAGGAGTTGGCCGGCGGCCCGCCGATCAAGGACGCGGCCTTCGACGTCTATCCGGCCAACATCACGCCGGACAAGGAAACCGGTATCGGTAGCTGGACGGATGCCGAGATCGTCCGGGCGATCCGCGAGGGCGTGTCCCGCGACGGCCGGGTCATGGGTCCGCCGATGCCGTTCTGGCTGTATCGCGGCATCGCCGACGACGACGCGAAGGCCATGGTCGCCTACCTGCGCACCGTCAAGCCGGTGAAGAACAAGGTCCCGGCCAGCGTCTATCGGATGCCGCTGCCGCCGAGCTGGGGACCGCCGGTCTCCGGCGTGAAGGCGCCGCCGCGCTCCGACAAGGTCGCCTATGGCGGCTACCTGGCCGGGCCGGTCGGGCACTGCGTGGAATGCCACACCCCGATGACCGACAAGGGCGGCCTGGACATGGCCCGCGTCGGTGCCGGCACCCGTGAGTTCCCGGGGCCGTGGGGCACCTCGATCTCGCGCAACATCACCCCGGCCGGGCTGGGCGACTGGAGCGACGCCGAGATCAAGCGGGCGATCACCCACGGGGTCAGCCGCGACGGCACCCGCCTGATGCCGCCGATGGGCTTTGGCTTCTACGCCAGGATGACCGATGCCGACCTCGACGCGCTGGTCGCGTGGATGCGGTCGCTGAAGCCGGTGAACTGACCGGCGGCCGCCGATGACCGACGGCCCCCAACCGGGCGAAAGCGGCACCCGGACCCTGCTGGTCGTGGCGCACGCGCCGTCGCCGAACACCCGGCGGCTGCGCGACGCCGTCGTGGCGGGGGCCGGCGAGGCCGGGGCCGACGGCATCGGCGTACGCGTGGTGGCGCCGCTGGAGGCCGGGCCGGACGACGTCCTGGCCGCCAGCGCCGTCATTCTCGGCACCACCGAGAACCTCGGCTACATGAGCGGCGCTCTGAAGGACTTCTTCGACCGCACCTACTACCCGGTGCTGGAGAAGACCCAGGGCCTGCCCTACGCCCTGTACATCCGCGCCGGCCACGACGGCACCGGCACAAGGCGCGGGGTCGAGACCATCGTCACCGGCCTGCGCTGGAAGGCGGTGTGCGAGCCGGTGCTGTGCCGCGGCGAGTGGCAGGACGGTTTCGAGGACAAGTGCCGCGAGCTCGGCATGCTGATGGCCGCCGGGCTCGACGCCGGGGTGTTCTGACGGTGCGGGGCGACCCTGCCGCGGCCTTCGCCCGGGCGGTCCAGGCCGGCGACTGGCCGGCCGCCGACCGGGCGCTCGGGGCGCTGCTGCGGGCCGATCCCGGCAACCCCGCCCTGCTGTACAACCGCGGCCTGGTGCTGCGCCGGCTCGGCCGGCTGGCGGATGCCGTGGCCGCCCACGACGACGCGCTGGCGCGCGCGCCGGAGCACGCCAACGCGATGTTCGAGCGCGCCTCCTGCCTGCTGGAGCTCGGCCGGCCGGGCGAGGCCGAGGTCGGGTTCGGCGCCTATCTCGAGCGCCGGCCGGACGACACCGATGCGCGGCTGAACCGGGCGCGGGCCCGCCTGCGGCTCGGCCGGGCGGATGACGCGCTGGCCGACCTGGACGGCCTCGACAATGCGGATCCCGCAGTGCGCCTGGCCCGCGCCGAGACCCTGCGCGACCTGCGCCGGCTCGACGAGGCGGCGGCGCTGCTGGCGCCGCGGCCGGACGACGGGCCGGAGCTGCGGGCGGCAGCGCTCAAGGTGACGACCCAGGGGGCGGCGGGCAGGGTGCGGCTGCTGTCAGGTTGAAGCGCGTCGAGGGCTGGGTCCCGGATCGGCCGCGCGATGCGCGCCCGCCCGGGATGAGGGGTCTAGGGGCGTCTTCGTTCAACCCTCATCCCGGCCGAAGCGGCGCAGCCGCGCAGAGCCGGGACCCATGCCTACCCCGGCCCCTCGCGGAACGCCTTGCGGTACACCCCGGGATCGGCGGCCAGCGACTGCTCGACGGCGCGGTGGGCGGCGACCCGCTCCTCGTCCATCTCCTCGACCACCAGCTCCAACGTCTCGCGGCGCACCGGGATCGCCTGGGCGACCGGGGTGCCGGCCGGCAGCACGCCCTCGAAGGCAGGGTCGGTCCACAGTGCCGGGAAGTGCACCAGCCCGTCGCGCCAGCGGTCGCAGTCGACCAGACCGGACAGGGTGCGGAACGGCAGGTCCTCCCGGTTCAGCGGGTGGGTGAACAGCACCGACCAGCCCTCCGGCACCTCGACCGTCCAGAAATTGCTGAACTTGACCACGAACTGTCCCTCGGGCACGGGCAGCGGCACGCCTTCCGCCTGCTCGGGCAGGTGCAGGCCGATCGGCGAGCGGGTGTGCCCGAGCTCCGGGTGGCGCGGCGCGTCCCAGTCCCAGGACAGCTCGCCTCCCTTCACCGTCAGGTCGGCCGCCAGCGGGAACAGCACGCCGGCGCCGAGCGCGTCGATCAGCGGCGGACAGTGCTTGAGGGTACGCACCTCGGCCCCGGCCAGCGCCGCGCTGGCGACCGTCGAGGGCATGGTCTTCAGCCAGTCGGGCAGCGCGGTACGCGCCGGCACCGGGGCCGGCACGTGCGACGAGAAACCCGGCAGGCAGCGCACCACGAACCGCATGGGCGGCACTGGATCAGCCGGCGGGCGTCGGGTCAACCGGGCCGGTTGGGGGGGGCGCCGTCAGGCGGCGGCCTTGCGCGCCAGCTCGCGGCGGCGGGCCAGCGTCCAGATCACCGCGGCGGCCACGGTGAACACCACAAACACCACGCCGATGGCGTTGATCACCGGCGACAGCCCGAAGCGCATGCGCGAGCCGATCTCGGTCACCAGGGTCCAGGACCCGCCGATCGCGAAGAAGGTGGTGTTGTAGTTCTCGATCGACTGCAGGAAGGCGATCACCGCGCTGGTCGCGATGGTCGGCATCAGGAACGGCAGGGTGATGCGCCGGAACACCATGAAGCTGGAGGCCCCGAGGTCGAGCGCGGCCTCCTCCAGCACCCGGTCCTGACGCTGCAGCCGGGCCATGAACATCAGCATGCAGTACGAGGCGATGAAGGTGCCCTGGGCGATCATGGTGGTGGTCAGACCGGCCTCCAGCGCGAAGTAGTCGCGCCAGAAGATCATGGTCGAGACGCCGAGCACGATGCCGGGGGTCAGGATCGGCGACACCAGCAGGGTGTAGAGCAGGGTGGTGGCGCGGGTCTCGAGCCGGGTCAGCACCAGCGCGCCCGACAGCCCGAGCGGGATCGAGATGACGATCACCCCGGCGGCGATCGCCAGCGAGTGCCCGAGGCCCTGGATGAACCGGTCTTCCTGCGGCAGGCCCTTGACCACCAGGTTGCCGGCGGCGTCGGTGCGGCCGGTGAACCAGTCGAGGGTGAAGCCGCGCCAGTCGGTCACCGACGGGGTGTCGTTGGCGTTGAACGCCGCCAGCACCATGATCAGCAGCGGCAGGAACAGGTACAGGAAGAACACCCCGATATAGACGTTCAGGGCCACGTCGCTCCAGTCGACGGCGGCCGTCGAACGCACGGGGCGGGCGGCCGTCGCCGGCCCGGTGGCGGTCGTCGTCATCGCGCGATCTCCCGGATGCTGACGCGGAACAGCGACATGACCGCCAGGATGAACACGGTGCAGGCGACCAGCAGCAGCAGGGCCTGGGCCGAGCCGATGTTCCAGTTCCCGGCCTCGAAGTAGTTCCGGTAGATGATCTGGCTGAACCAGTCCGGGTGCAGCCCCGGCCCGACCAGCCCCGGCACCGAGATCGAGCCGGCCGACAGCATGAAGGTCATGATCGAGCCGACCGCGATGCCGGGCTTGGCGTGCGGCAGCACCACGCGCCAGTGGATCCGCCAGGTCGAGGCACCGAGGTCGCGGGCGGCCTCGATCTGGTTGCGGTCCAGGGTCTCGATCGTGTTGTAGATCGGGAACACCATGAACAGGATGTACGCGTAGATCATCACGCAGAACACCGCGCCGTTCGAGGCGACCCAGTGGATCGCCTCGCCGCCCGCCAGGTCGAGCAGGCCGACCGAGGCCAGCGCCTGGTTCAGGATGCCCTTGTTGGCCAGGATCATCACCCAGGCGAAGATCCGCAGCAGCTCGTTGATGGCGTAGGGGATCACCAGCCCGAGCATCAGCAGCGCGACGCGTTCCGGGCTGCGGGCCTGGGCCACCGCGTAGGCGATCGGGTAGCACACCAGGAAGCACAGCACCGTCACCGAGAACGAGTACACCAGCGTCATCCCGAAGATCCGCCAGTGCAGCCCGCTCATGGTGGTGAAGTTGCGCAGCGAGTGGCCGGTCGCCGCCTGCTGCTCGGCCTTCAGGCGCTCGGCGCGTTCCTTGAGCCCGCCGAGCGCGCCCTGCAGCCTGTCGCGGTCGGCCTTGAGGGACTTCAGGCGGTCCTCGGGCGAGGCCGACGGGGCGGCCAGGCCGGGGGTCGGCAGGCCGGGCCGCACCGTGTTGCTGGAGCCGATCTTGGCGCCGGGGGCGAACGGGTTGCTCGGGCTCGGGGCGCCGCCGGCGCTCGCCGACCCACCGCCGGCCGCACCCTGCGCGATCTCCTTCTCGGTCGCGCGGATGTCGAAGTCGATGGTGGCGATGCGCTGTTGCGCCCGCTCGAACTCGACTGCGGCCTGCTGGGCCTCGCCGCCGCGCGGCACGTACACGAACGCGCGGTCGATCAGGTTGACCTGCGGCAGGATGATCAGGCCGATGATCCAGACCCCGGTCAGCAGCAGGACCAGGCCGGTCAGGAACGGGCCGTAGGTGCGGGTCAGGTTACTCACTGGCGAGCTGCCCGGCGCGCAGCACCAGCGCGTCCTCCGCGGCGAAGCCGATGCGCTGGGCGCCGTCCAGCCGCCCGGCGGCGTCGCCGACATTGGTCAGGTGCATCACCACCGACCGGTCGCCGGCCCGCATGAACACGTTGACGAACGGCCCCTCGAGGTCGCGCCGCTCGACCGCGGCGTCGAGCTGGTTGCCGA